>Ga0209063_1000212_pt1 | contig 55936 bp, 49 predicted proteins | sample KloWWTmeKNB19Kit_FD_187177 | JGI IMG/M metagenome (GOLD analysis project Ga0209063, IMG submission 187177) | Active sludge microbial communities from Klosterneuburg, Austria, studying microevolution and ecology of nitrifiers - Klosterneuburg... | ecosystem: Engineered > WWTP > Aerobic digester >... | reverse complement strand
ATTTGTCATTACAATCTGGGGTAAAACTGGATTACCCAACAACTCATCTGGATTAAACCAAACGGCACCTTTCAAGCTTCCAAAATATAAATTGCCACTGCCGCCTTTATAATATGCACCGCTATTAAATTCATTATCCGGCAGTCCGTCCTTTCTGGCAAAATTTGTAAATACAATTTCTGGTAAAATGGCCCCTTTTTTGAAATGCAATGCTGCTTTTGACAAACCATTGTTTGTACTTAGCCATAAATCATTTTTGCTTTTTAAAACCCCATATACATAACTGTTACCCAATCCATCAGTTTCTGAATAGTTTTTGTATTTACCAGTTGGAAAATGATAAGCAATCAACCCTCCGGCAGATGAAATCCATAGCAGGTTATATGCACTGTCGTATAAAAAAGATTTTACGGTAGTGCCCCCAAATAAAATCGTATCACCCGGTGTGGAGCCAAAAGTGGTATAAAGATTTTTTTGCCTGAAGACACCACCTTCAAAAGCCAGCCAATAATTTTTTTCATTGTCAATAAATAGATCTGTATAAAAACCAATTCCTGTCTTGGATAAATGTGTGGCAACAAATTTATCGGCGATTTTTATAACCTTGTAAATTCCCATAGAAGTTGAAAAAAAAATACTGTCCTTTACTTCTGTCATAGAATAGGGATTCAGATCCTTAAGGTACGCTTCATCTGGATGAGTTGTTTCAACTCTTTTAAATCTAGTTTCCCCTTTTTCTCTAACGAATAAAGAACGGGTGTGACCTACCCATAAATTTCCTTTTGAATCTTTGCGTATAAATTTAATGCTGTTATTATCCTTCTCATCTTTTGACTCAAGAGGTAACTGTATTTTTTTGACCTCTTTATTAAATCCGTTTAATATTATAATTCCCTGTCGGAATGTGCCCAGCCATATATTTTTATTTTCATCTTCATAAATACTATGAATAAATATTGAATTTTCTTTTTTGCTTTTAGTGTTTGTGGGATATATATTAAACCTCGGTGGGTTTATAACTGCTTTTTGCAAACCCAATACATCAGCCCCAGCCCATAGAATGTCATTATCATCAACATACAATGAATAAACCAGATACAAAGTATTTGTAGTTGATTCGCCATTTATATTCCCTCTCCATTTAAAGATTCCAGTTCCGTTGGATTTGCAATAAATATTTCCACTCAAATCTCCGGTCCAGACATTATTTTTTTTATCTGTAAAAAATATATTGAATAAAGAAGATGAAGGATTTTTTTCAATTTGTATTTTGTTCAGTTTGAGTGATGTTGTATTACATGCAAAAAGACCAGTTTCAGTTTGTAGATAAAGGGTGTCGTTACTATAGCCAGTTCCAATAAACTTTGTATCCTGGAAAAGATGTTGCCATTTCTTTGTGTTCTTGTCAAAAAAAAGAATTCCCCTCTTCGCAATAAACCAAAAATTATTTTCATCATCACACATACCTGCGGAAAATTTAAAATCCGCACCAGCTAAAGTTTCTACTGGATAATCTCTCCATTCGCTTGTTTGGAAATTATAATTAATTACACCCCGGGCCCAGCTGGCACCCCAAAGATTAAAGCCCTCGGCTAATATCGGCTCAAATGATGCCGCAGCCGATTCTTTATTTAACTGAACTCGCCTGGGCTCAAAAAAATCTTTTTGCTTATTATAAGAATATAACCCGCTGCCCGAAGAAAAAAACCAAATCTGTTCAAGTTGGTCCTCTACAAGTTTACTTCGAATGATTCGCCCCTGATAGGTTCCCTTTTTATTTTCTACTGACGGTTTATATATTTTCATCTGCACACCATCAAAGCGATTGAGGCCATCGGCAGTGGCAATCCATAAAAATCCCTGCTTATCTTTTGTGATATTATAAACCGTGTTTTGAGAAAGCCCCTCGATTTTTTCAAAAACCAATTGACTATCTTTCTGAGCCCCTAATATTTCGGGGAACAGCAGCAAGAGAATAATAAGTTTCCGGATCATACCTGATCAATAAAAATAGAACTATTCTTTGGTGTTTGTTAAATAATTGGACACAGCCAAGCATCTAAAACTGAAGCCTTATTTTTGCTCATTATGTCAGTAACCATTCGCACCAAAGATCTAGTAAAGAAGTACGGAAACAGGACTGTGGTTGACCATGTTTCGTTTGAAGTTAATCAAGGCGAGATTGTGGGCTTGTTGGGTCCCAACGGTGCTGGTAAAACCACCTCCTTCTATCAGGTAGTAGGTTTGATAAAGCCCGATGCAGGTCAGGTTTTTTTGAATGACGTGGATATTACTTCACAGCCTATGTATAAAAGGGCAAAAATGGGGATTGGCTATCTGCCACAGGAGGCTTCTGTATTTCGCAAGCTAAGTGTGGAGGACAATCTTGCTGCAATTTTAGAAATGACCAAACTTTCAAAACAACAACAAAAAGATAAATTGGAATTACTGATTGCAGAGTTCAGACTGGAGAAGGTAAGAAAAAGTAATGGCGATGTATTAAGCGGTGGCGAAAGAAGACGTACGGAAATTGCAAGAGCTTTATCGGTAGATCCAAAATTTATTTTATTGGATGAGCCTTTTGCTGGTATTGACCCCATTGCCGTTGAAGACATTCAGGCTATTGTAGCCCGCTTAAAATATAAAAATATCGGCATTCTGATTACCGATCATAATGTAACTGAAACCCTTTCTATTTGCGACCGTGCTTATCTGCTGATAGAAGGAAAAATATTTAAACATGGTACAGCCGAAGAGCTGGCCGCTGATGAAGAAGTAAAAAGACTCTATCTGGGAAGAAATTTTGAATTGAAGCGAAAAGATTATTTACATGAAGAAGCTAAAGAAGAAATTCTAAACCAATAATAACTTCTTTTCATATTTCCTCATTTTATTATTTCCATTTTTATAAAGAGTAATGCACATGAACTATCGTAGCTTACCTAAAATAGAACTTCACCTCCATCTTGATTGCAGCTTGAGTTTTAAAGTAGTGCAAGCAATCAATCCAACCATCAGTTTTGAAGAATATAAAGAATCGTTTATTGCGCCTCCAAAATGTACAGATCTTATGGACTATTTGAAAAGAGCGGTAAAGGGTTTTGAATTGATGCAAACCAAAAAACAGTTGAGGCTGGTAACGCTGGATTTGATGGAGCAGCTTAAAGAAGATGGTGTGATTTATGCCGAAATCAGATTTGCACCGCTATTGCATATTGCCGGCGGGCTTTTGCCCGAAGAGGTAGTAACAACCGTTTTAGATGCTACAAAAGAAGGAATAAAGCAAACCGGTGTTGAAGCAAGACTCATTCTTTGCACGCTGCGACAGTATAATGAAGCGCAGAGTATGCAAACAGTAAAACTGGCAGCTCAGTTTAAAGGAACATACGTTGTAGGATTTGATATTGCGGGCGATGAGGCCGGCTATCCCGTAACTGCACACATAGCTGCATTTGAATTTGCAAAAGCCAATCATATTTCAGTTACCTCGCATGCAGGTGAAGCCTGTGGTGCAAACAGTGTGTGGCAGGTACTCAATAATTTTCATCCACAAAGAATAGGACATGGCGTAAGAAGTGTAGAGGATGAAACTTTGATACAACATTTGTTAGAAAAAAATATTCATCTTGAAGTATGCCCCACCAGTAATGTACAAACCAATGTAGTAGATACAGTACAGGATCATCCGGCTGATAAAATTTACAAACAGAGAATTTCCATGAGTGTAAATACCGATTGTCGCACCATTTCTAATACCAATCTTTGTAATGAATATGAGCTGCTCACAAAAGTGTTTAACTGGAATCAATCACATTTTCTCCGCTGCAATCTGGAAGCCATCAATCATGCTTTTTGTGATGAGGCGTTAAAAGAAATGTTGAAGAAAAAGGTTATGGCGGCTTATAGTAGTTGAAAAAGAATTTCAGAATAAAATCATTCCCACCTTTTAATTTTTCACTTTTTATTTTCGTTCAAGCAGCAATGGTGCAGAAAATATTTTTCGTCCGAAATAAGTTCTGATATAATATATGCCATTGGCAAGTTTTGAAATATCAATAGTGTTGCTGCTGCCAACTTGAATACAAATCTTCCCTAACGCATTAATTATTTCAATTTTATCGGGACGGGTATCACTTTTAATAAAGACAATACCATTAGATGGGTTTGGATAAACAACAAATGGTATGACGGCATTGCCAGGATCTAATCCGGTAATAATATTACAATCGTTAAGCTGTATTGCTACTGCAATATTACTGCCAAGCGTATAATCTGTACCTGAGGCAATCGTAGTGTTTAAAACTTCCGATACTTCTTGTATATTATCTTTTCTTGCCCAAATGCTATCACGTACCAGGTTAGAAAATGCAGAGATTATAATGCCACCAGGTGGGTAAAGAACATCATCTCCCAATGTACAGTTACCACTATTGGTGTATGCAATACCCAGGGGATAAGAAAGGTTTGAAGAACTTCTGCTAAATGCAGCGATTGCAGGCGTTTGATCACATTCAATTGCATTTGAGCTCAGCGTATTTATATCAACTGTCGTTTGTGGTAAAGTGGTTTGATTGTTATAAGCATAAGTTACATTCACCGTATCGTTTACATTGGAATAAAGAGGTGTATGATGATTAGGTTCTACAATTGTAAAACTGCCTGTAATGTCCTTGATACCCGCCATTGTTGCCCATCCGTAGATTCTGAAAAAATTAAAATTGGTATTATAGCTAATAAATACATTTTCAAATTCCAGTCCGCCTAAATAGCCACAAGGATTAGAGTAATCAGGCACTTCTAAAAAAATGGGCTCATTATATTGTGTTTGCAATTGACTGACTCGTTGAAAAGCACAATCCTTAAACTTCACTTTATAGGCATCGGCAGTTTTTCTGGTATAAAGCGCACTATATTGGCTACCATCTATAAAACATCTTTCAAACAATACATTGCCATTAACAGGTGCTTGTTTATCAGCTCCCAGAAAGATTTCGCAAAGCGCATAAGTATTTGTTGGGAGGCCATTGTTTTTAAAATAACAATCCACCACCTGAATGCTTATGGGAAGTGAGGTGCTGTTTAAAAATGTAACAGCTACCGCCAACCCCGACCAGCCATTATTCTGAAAGGCACATTTTTCAAATTTTAAGTTTACAATTCTTTGCGTTATTTGATAAGGCTCTATATCCACACCAGCTTCGGGCTGTGTGCCCTTTGTGTTTAAAAACTTACAATTTCTCACAATCATGTCTTCCACATTGGTTATACTCATGCCCTGTCGGTAATGGTTATTGCACACCACATCTTCCAATAGAATGGATTTGCAAAAATTAATTCCATCGCCTCCAATATAAATGCCATCACCTCCGCTTTCATCCAGATAAAGTCCTTTGATGGTAAAAAATTTACAATTAGTCAGGCTGATATTCATTCGGTACTCGCTGTTGTTTAGTGCAGCATATTCTGCTTTGTTCATTTTAAAAACAGCTCCGTATCCAATTAAATTGATGTTATCTGAGTTCTTAAATTTAAATAGGCAGGCGTTAATATCATTGAATGCCCCGGGTATCGCTTCCACTATTACGCCAGTTTCAAAAATGATTGTTTTATTATTTAAGCCATTAAAAACAAGTGGCCCCGTTTTCCAGTTTGCCAACTGCTTATCTACGATTATCGTATCATAAGAAGAAAGAATAGCATTATTTAAAGCAGATGTAGCATTTGTAGCGTTGTAACCAAAAACTGATGCAAGTATTTGTGATGCACTGGCGCCAAAAGCAAGAACAAAAAATGTGAGTAACAAGAAGAGTTTTTTCAAGTCTTCAAGATTTTATTGAAGATACTCTATTCAAATCAAAAATATATTTTAGTAGGTTTTTTATTACTCCTAATTCATTCTTGTTTCAAACGACAAATTTTTCATTATTTTGAAGCGCAAATGAAAATACTTTCTCCCGCTATATCCTCACTGTTTCGTATGCGCCTCTGGCGTATTGATGCTTGGAAAAACAATCCACTGGATGCACAGCGTGAAGTATTACAGAATATTGCTACGGCTGCCCAGTACACTGAGTATGGGCGCAAATACAATTTTTCCAACCTGTTTACGGTTCGTGATTATAAAGAAGCGGTGCCTATTGTAGAGTACGAAGACCTGAAACCATACATAGAACGCATGTTGCAGGGTGAGCAGAACCTGCTTTGGAATACACCTGTTTACTGGTTTGCCAAAAGCAGTGGCACTACTAGTGAAAGAAGTAAGTTTATCCCCATCAGTGAAGAAAGTCTTGAAGACTGTCATTTCAAAGCATCAAAAGATGTGTTATCTCTATATTATCAATATAAACCCGATTCGGAACTGCTTACAGGAAAAGGTTTAGTAATTGGTGGCAGTCATAATATCAACCCCGTGAATGCAGAAGCACAGTTTGGCGACCTGAGTGCTGTACTTTTTCAAAACTCTCCTTTCTGGGCACACTGGCTTCGCACACCTGATTTGAGTATCGCCATAATGAGTGAGTGGGAAAGTAAAATTGAAAAAATTGCAGAGGCCACTATAAAAGAAACAGTAACTTCTGTATCGGGTGTGCCAACATGGACCCTGGTTTTGTTTAGAAGAATATTGGAAAAAACCGGAAAGCAAACTATTGCCGAAGTGTGGCCGCATTTGGAATTGTATATGCATGGCGGCGTATCTTTTACACCCTACAAAGAACAATTTCAAAAACTGATAGGAAAAGAAATCAACTATCTGGAAATGTATAATGCCAGTGAGGGATTCTTTGGATCACAAACAACACCGCTTGCAAATGGAATGCTACTCTTTACTGATCATGGAATCTTCTATGAGTTTATGCCTGTAAATGAGTATGGCAGTAAAAATCCTAAAACAATAGGCTTGAATGAAGTAGAACTGGGAAAAAACTATGCTCCTGTTATCAGTACCAATGGCGGCTTGTGGCGATACTTGTTGGGCGATACCATTCAGTTTACTTCTTTAAAACCATTTCGCATCAAAGTATCGGGCAGGTTAAAACATTTTATCAACGCCTTTGGCGAAGAAATCATTGTAGATAATACAGATAAGGCGATTGCAATCGCTTCCGAAAAAACGGGAGCCGTAGTAAACGATTATACAGCTGCGCCTGTTTATTTTTCGGAAGGATCTAATGGCGCACATGAGTGGTTGATTGAATTTGAAAAAACGCCTGAGCATCTTGATGCTTTTATTGCAGAGCTGGATAAAGCTTTAAGAAATGTAAACAGCGACTACGATGCCAAGCGGCATAAAGATATTGCACTGCGTATGCCCATTGTACATGCAGTACAAAAAGGTTTGTTTACAGAATGGCTGCGCCAAAAAGGAAAACTGGGTGGCCAGCACAAGGTCCCCAGGCTGAGCAACGAAAGAAAACTATTGGAAGAAATTCTGGAAATGATTAATCCTACATTTGTCAATAAATAAAATTTTTATTCATGAAACTGCTCGAAGGAAAAACAACCATCGTAACCGGAGCCGCACGTGGCATTGGAGAAGGTATTGCTTTGAAGTTTGCTGAGCAAGGTGCTCATGTTGCATTTACTTATGTAAGCGACAGCAGTGCCGAAAAAGCAAAAGCGCTTGAAGCAAAACTTATTGCAATGGGCGTAAAAGCAAAAGCCTATAAAAGCAATGCCGGCGACTTTGCACAATGCGAGGCATTGGTGAATGATGTATTGAAAGAATTTGGTGCAGTGGACATCTGTGTAAACAATGCAGGTATTTCAAAAGATAATTTGCTGCTACGCATGAGCCCCGAACAATGGGATGATGTAATAAAAATAAACCTGAACAGTGTATTTTATATGACCAAGCAGGTCATTCGCCCTATGATGAAAGCTAAAAGCGGTTCAATCATTAACATGAGCTCCATTATTGGAGAAATAGGCAATGCCGGGCAATCAAGTTATGCTGCGAGCAAGGCGGGCATTATTGGTTTTACAAAATCGGTAGCCAAAGAACTAGGCAGTCGCAATATTCGCTGCAATGCCATTGCGCCGGGTTTTGTAGAAACCGATATGACTAGTTATCTGAAAGATGGCGAAGCTTCAGATAAATACAAAGCCGGAATTCCTCTTGGAAAATTTGCTTCGCCTGAAGATATTGCCAATGCTGCTTTATTTTTAGCAAGTGATTTGAGCACTTATATAACCGGACAAACGTTGAGTGTGTGTGGTGGGCTGAATATTTAATCTGAAGAAGATAAATTTTTGTTTTGAAACCATTTTGTAACTACGTCTGCTTCAAACCCCCTTCCCATCAAATAATCCATTGTTTTCTTTTTCCGTATCAAATACTGCTCTCCTTTGAGTGATTGATATTTTTCGGATGCCAGCTTTCTTAGCGTAGCAACATAATCAGTCTCATCAATTTGTTTTAACGCCTTTTTTATACAATATTCACTCACTTGTTTTTGCTTTAACTCATACTTTATTTTAACCCGCCCCCAGCTTTTTATTCTGTATTTTCCACCGGCATAAGCAATGGCAAATCGTTCTTCGTTCAAATAGTTTTCTTCTATTAGTGTGGCAATGATTTCGTCGTGATCTCTTTTCCACACACCCAGGCTATAAAGTTTTTCCTTTACTTCCTGATGGCAACGCTCCTGGTAAGCGCAATACTGCTTTAGCTTTTGCAGAGCCTGCTCTTTTGTTAATATTTTTTTATATGCCACTTTGTAAAATTAATGGGCAAATGAATTGGTGATTCAGATATTAATAAGTTATCAATTACTTGATTTTCTGAAGTCGCAAATGGCTTCCCGGTTTTAATTGTAATTTCGTGCTGTATATGTCCACACCTATTATCAATAAAGTAGCGCAAAGTGAATTAATTACACTGGATCCTGTTCAGTTTTTACCCAAGGGGGAAACTGTGGTTTTTGATTTAAAGGATTATCTGTTTATGGGTTTGATTTTGAAAGAAAAAGATTTTCGTGAAGCCATGAAAACCCATGACTGGTCATTGTATCAAAACAAAAATGTAGCTCTTACCTGCACAGCAGATGCTATCATTCCTGTTTGGTCGTGGATGCTGGTGGCCAGCAATCTGCAACCAGTAGCTAAAGAAGTAGTAATGGGCGACGAAAAAGAATTGCACAAAGTATTATTTCTTAAAAATATATCCGTCTTAGATACGGCAGCTTACGCAGACAAGCGTGTCGTTATAAAAGGTTGTGGCGAAACGCCAATCGGCGATTATGTTTATATGGAACTCACCAAATTGTTGCGACCGGTTACAAAAAGTATCATGTATGGCGAACCCTGTAGTACGGTTCCCGTTTATAAAAAACAGATTGCTGTTAAATAATTATTTCCCTCATCAAAACCATCCTCTTTTTCTAAAAACATAAAGCATGGCAAGAGGGACTATCAGCATACAAGCAACGGCGGTATAAAAACCCCATCGCTGATGAAAAAAATTTACGTTTTCATCAAAGTTCATTCCGAATATGCCGCCAATAACTGTAGCCGGTGCAAGCAAACAGGTAACAATAGCCATTACCTTCATTACTTCATTAAGCTTTAGATTGGTATTGTTGAGGTGTAGGTCTTGCAAACTCACCATTACATCACGATAGTTTTCGGTAAGGTCAATTGCCTGCACAATGTGGTCATACACATCTTTATAATATTTCTGATGCCGGTCTTCAAGCAGCGTGCTATCGCTACGCAACATCCCGTTTACCAATTCCCTTACAGGAGAAAAATTTCTTTTTAATACAATTAATTCTTTGCGTAGCTGTGTTACATGTGCTAATGCTCTTGGATTATTTCCTCTTGCCACTTCTTCTTCCACTACCTCTATTCTTTCTCCAAGTTTTTCCATTACTACAAAATAGTGATCCACGATCGTATCTAACAATGCATAGCAAAGCAAATCGGCACCACGCTGCCGCATTTTTGTTCCTGCTATTTTTAATCTTTCACGTAGTTGATTAAACACATCTCTGGTTGCATCTTCCTGAAAACTGATAACCACATCCTTTGTCAAGAGAATACTGATTTGCTCCTGCTCTACCGAAAATGTGGTTTCATTGAAATAAAGCATATTCAACAAGCAGAAAATATAATTCTCTGTTTCATCCATTTTGGGTCGTTGGTTGATGCTTAATATATCTTCAATTACCAACGGATGCACTTCAAAATGATTGCAAACATTTTCTACATCCGACTTGCGCAAGCCATCAATATTGATCCACGAGTTTCGTCCATTGGTTTTATATTGCAAACATTCTGCAATCTCTGCATGGCTTTTAATGTCTATTGTTTCTGCATTATAATCAAAGACCGTTATGTTTACCTGTTGCGCTTCAGTTCGCTTGGGTAATACTGTAGGATTTACTGATAATATCTGCTTGGTACGTTTTGCAGGAAACAGATTTACCGGGTTCAGAAATTTCAAATATTTATCAGGGCGCAGGTTCATAGCGTGAAAATTAAGAAATCTTATGATACGAATAAACTATTATGTATGCACAAAGTCAGATGTATAATAAAAATTTTAGCTATGAAAAAGATATTTGCAATTCTTATTGTTGCATTTGCCTTATCCATAAGTAACGCAAATGCGCAAAGAGTAAAGGTTCGGTTGAATTTTCCCGTAGGAATAAGTGTAAATGCCAATAACAGAGCGCCGTTTTCTGGTGCTGTATGGGTGGGCCCGGAGTGGGCATGGCGTGGCAGTAGGTATGAATGTGTGCCCGGATATTGGGCAAAACCCAGAAGATATAATTCAGTGTGGGTGCCCGGTCATTGGAAATACAGTCGCCGCGGATATAGATGGGTGCCCGGTCACTGGAATTATTAATACTATTATTTTTTCAATACCTTTTGGTATTTATTAAAAACAGACAGCCGGACTTGAATGCCCGGCTGTTTGCTTCTGTATTAATTTACAAATTAGTTTTTCTCTACTTGTATTGCGCCCTGATATTTATTATCTACAATCAAAATAGATAAATATCTTTTTGAAAAAGACATTTTTTGTCCATCTGCAATGTGATAAGAAACAGTAATTGTTTCATTTTTTTGAGAAATTCCGTTTACGCTTAATTCGCCCGATTTATCATTGGTTTCATCAACAATTGCAATAACATAGTTTTTTGAAAAATCAATAGTTGTAGGATTACCTCCGTTCATTTCTAATGGTGCACGGCCAAATACGTTTTCAAAATCTGTTAATGATGTGATTTTAATAAAATGCAACGGGGCATCTTTGTAATCATTTCTTACAAAATAGTTTTTAGCGGTTGTGTAAGGAATGCTGATGACGGTTGCCGAGCTTTTATCAGCACCGGCATTTTTAGTCGAGCAGCAAGAGCTCAATAAAATAGCAAAGAATGAAAAGGTAAAAATGTTTTTTGACATGTTTTTCTAATTTGGTAAAAGATATCCTACTCGTATGGCTTTTCGGTAACGCCCCGTTTGATTGAAATAGTGGCTGATCTCTATTTGAATTTAGGCAGAGGAAAGGCTGGTATAAAGTGATAAATATACCATTTTGAATAATGACGCATCAAAATTATTAGAAATAAATTTTCTATTTGCACTCATTATAATTTTTCATATAAAGCTCTTAGCTTTTCTCTTGTCATTATTTTTTCCCAGTTTTTGCCGAGTGCATTTTCCCAAAGTGGTTTCATTCCCATCGATACATTCATCATTTTTTCAAAATCATCATTGTTGAGGTTTTTACAAATACCGGAAGGGATTTCTATTCCGTTTTTCTCTACCATTAATTTAAATTCTTTTACACCAGCGGGATAATATTCATCCAGATGATTCATCACAATACAATTGCCAATACCATGCTTGGTGCCCAATAAATAACTAAGACCATAACTTACTGCATGCGCTACACCTACCTGGCTGTAAGCAATGCTCATGCCACCTGCATAAGAAGCCATCATCAATTTATCGTCACATTCTTCATTCCATTCTTTTGCATTCACAAAAACATCACGACAAAGCTGCAACGCTTTCTCGCCATAGCTTTTGCTAAATTCATTAAGGTAGGTTCCTTCCAGGCTTTCTATACAATGTATATAACAGTCCATCCCTGTATAAAAACGCTGGTTCACGGGTGCGTCTTTTGTCAATTCCGGATCCAAAACTATTTGATCAAACGGTGTAAAATCGGAATTCATTCCCAGTTTTTTTGTAGGACCTGTCAGCACAGTTGTTCTCGACACTTCTGCGCCAGTGCCACTTAGCGTGGGAATTCCGGCTTTATAAACTCCAGCATGTTTTACCAAATCCCATCCCTGATAATCGGCGGATGAGCCGGGATTGTTCATCATTAAAGAAACCGCCTTCGCCAAATCCATGGTGCTGCCACCGCCAATACCAATGATGCCGCTAACAGTTCCAAACTCCTGTTTAAGTTTATTAGCCAAATCATCTACATAAGTGGTTTTCGGCTCATAAGTAACATCGGCAAAAATGATTTTATCATTTCCCCTTAACGGAATGCGGTTCACTAATGGCTTTCCATTAAAAAAATGATCTACCAAAAAAATTATTGGCGCATCTGTTTTGCGATGGGGAGCCAGTATTTCATCTAACTGATTAAATGAGCCGCGGCCATAAATAACATATCCTACCATTTTGAAATTGCGAAAAGCCATAAAAAATTTTTTTATTGCTGCAAAGTTGCCAGTTATCAATCAAAATCCCTTGCAAAAAATCAGATAAGTTTTGCGGCCCTGTCAAGGTCTTCAGGTGTATCTATTTCCACACCCATATAATCTACCAAAACCATTCTTAACGGAACGCCATTTTCAAGATAGCGGAGACATTCAATTTTTTCTGCCGCTTCAAGTGGAGTGATGGGCCATTGAGTAAACTGAAGTAATGCGTTTTTACGAAATGCATAAACACCTATGTGTTCATAATATACTGTTGGAAAATTCCGATCTCTTGGGTAAGGAATTACCGAGCGGCTGAAAAAAAGTGAATTATTGTTTTTATCAACTGCCACTTTTACAAAATTGGGATCCATTATGTCGTCGAGGCTGGTAATAGCCTGCATCATTGATGCAACTTGCACTGAGGCATCATCAAACTGTTGTAATAATTTTTCAAGCGGTTCTTTTTTTACAAATGGTGTATCGCCCTGTACATTTACGATTACATCCGCCTCCATTGATGCCGCTGCTTCTGCAATACGGTCGCTGCCGCTTTCGTGTCTGTTTATACTCATTACTGCCATCCCGCCTGATGCTGTTATTTCTGTAAATATTTCCCTGCTATCAGTTACTACCACCACTTCGTCAAACAATTCAGTAGCTACTGTGTTTTCATATGTAAGCCTGATAACAGGTTTGCCATTTAATTGCTGCATTAACTTACCCGGAAAACGAGTAGCAGCATATCGTGCCGGTATCATTGCAATTTTTTTCATCATTTGCCTATTCAAATCGATTCATTAATGTTCAAATGTTCATTTATAAACCTCCGCCAAAGAAAATAACCAGTTGGTTGTCCTGCATATACATTTCAAAAATATAGGTGGCTCCTTCACTAAATTCAATTTTTATTTTTTCAATAGTAAAAGGCCCGCCATATTCCGCTTCATCTACTGTTTTGTACAACTTTATTTCATACTCATTATCATCTCTTGAAAATTTTTTGTTTGCAGTAGGAAATTCATCTTTTTCTCCAAAAATGTTTTTAAATTCTGGAATAAGTCTTAATAATAAAAAGCCTTGTTGCAAACTAAAGTCGGGTAGAAAATAGGTGTCTGAATTGTATTCGTAAGCAAGAAACTGATGCCACTCACTTCCGTTTTTATAAAGCTGCTTGGTAAGCTCCCATCCTCCCTCGTCATCCAAATTCATTGAGGTTGATTTTCTTACTAGCTTGGTACCAAATGGCTGTGAAGCCTGTGCCAGATATTGTTTCAGGTCCTTTATGGCATTTAGTTTTGGCGGCGACAAGGGCAATAAATAGTTGTCAACAATATATCCTGTTTTATTATTGTATTTTACTTTTCTCCAGTAACCCATCATTCCTTCTGTAGTTATGGAAACCCAATTGCCGGGTTCTTCCAACGTTGTTACTTTGGTGCCATAAGGAATTTTGTCCAGCACTTTTGAGGCGGCTTCGGGTTTTTCCCTAATGCTCAATCCCGTTTTAGCAGCTACATAGTAGTTGCCATATACCTGTGCAAGAGTGGATAGGGAAAGCGCCATAAAGGCTGCCATGAATAAAATTTTCATTCAGAAATATTTACTTTTTTAAATTGGTTTGTTTTTATCCGACACAAAAGGATCTTTCAAAAGGCTTAATAAGTCTTCATCTTTTTCGTTTGGATAATAGCGATCTAGTCCATAGCGAATTTCTTTAATATCTAATTTTTTAAACGTTCTGAATAGTCGATCCCAAATAGAAAATGTGGCTCCGTAATTACTGTCGGTATATGGCTGCTTCCAATGGTGGTGTACTTTGTGCATATTGGGAGATACTAATATATAGCTGATTGCATTATCAATCCCTTTTGGCAGGTTAATGTTGGCATGTGTAAATGCCGTAGCGATTACAACAAGTGTCTGATAAATCATAACGGAATATACAGGAGCGCCTGAAACTAAAATCAATAACAAAAAAAATATTCCTCGTAATAAACTATCGCCGGGATGATGGCGAAGACCGGTAGTAACGTCCACATTATTATCGCTATGATGTATTAGATGAAAACGCCAGAGCCATTTATTTTTATGCATCACCCAATGCACCAGCCAACTGCTGAAGTCGAGTGCCAGTACGCCAATTACAATTGTCATCACAATGCCGGTATGAAACCAGTAAACTAGTCCAAAGTTTTGTGCGGCACACCAATCGGCCAATAAAACAATAAATACAGCCAGTGCAGTGTGAATGATCAGGTGCATTACAGTAAATGCAAAATTGATTGCCGCATGTCTTATTTTGTTTTTCTTATAGCGCATAGGCAACAGTGGTATGGCCCCTTCTAATACCCAAAAGAAAAGCAGCCCCCCTACTAAAATTGCCATTCGGTCTATAGGCCGTTTTTCAAGTGTAGCAAAATATTCAAGCAACTGATCCCACATAGTTAATTTTTTTAGCTCAAAAGTTACAACTATTATACCTTATGCTTATTTGTTTAAAATCAATTCATGTTGCCTTAAACTCAAAACCGCAGTCGAAACAATGATTCACTTTGTCAATAGGCGCAGCATAGTTAACAAACAATCCCGTAATTACACTCATCCAGTTTGAAGGTTTTTTTGGCGTGCTTACCAGCTCTATTTGATGTGAACCGCAGCGGGGGCAACTCAAGTGGGCTTGTTGCTCTTCTTTTACCTGTTGCAATATGGATAATGCTTTTTCAGCGTCCTCACTTCGGGTCATTAATTTGATGCCGCCCACCGCATTTGTAAGAATGGGATCTATTGTTACGGTAAACTCATCCTGCAACCAGCTATCCACTCCAGATGCTTCCAAAACACCTTTAGCTATATTGGCATCTATATAATTTTGATATCTGTTGATAATGATGAATTTCATCTTAATCCTAAAAGTATTTTGGTTTTTTATTTGCCTATAAGATACAAAAAAAACAGCCACATTATTTTCATAAGGGGCTGTTTACAAAAAAAGATTTTTTTTTATTGATTTAACATCAACGGCATTACCAGCATAAGCAATTCTTCACTATCTTCCTTATCAACGGGTTTTATTAAACCGGCTTTTGTAGGTGTAGATAATTCAATATTTACTTCGTTGCTTTCTGTTGCACTTAGCATTTCAATTAAAAACCGGGCATTAAAAGCAATCACCAAATCTTCACCATTATACTGGCAGCTCATTCTTTCATTTCCTTCATTGCTAAAATCCACATCCTGTGCAGCTAGTTGTAATTCGCTGCCGGTAATACTCAACGCCACCTGATTGGTGCTTTTATTACTAAAAATACTTACACGGCGCAACGCACTTTGAAAATCGGCTCTGTTTAATGTAAGTTTATATGGATTGTCAGTAGGAATAACCACTTTATAATCAGGGAAGCGGGCATCAATTAGCCGGCAACTCATTTGTGTAGAGCCATGTTTAATAAACAAATGATTGCTATTATAGCTCAGCGTTATTTCGTCTTCATTAGAAGGAATTGCATTCTTTACCAGGTTGAGCGGTTTGCGAGGTACAATAAATGAATCGGATTTTGGACATTTTACATCGGTACGTTTATACCTTACCAGTCGATGTGCATCGGTGGCCACACATTGCAGGTATTTTTTATCCAATTCAAAAAATACGCCGGTCATAGCAGGGCGCAAGTCGTCGCTACTTGTTGCAAATATGGTTTCGCTAATAGCTTTAACCAATCCCGAAGCGGTCATAGTAAAAGAGGTTGTATCGTCAGCCGAAGGTTCTTTAGGGAAGTTGTCCGGATTTTCGCCCATTACTTTATACTTACCATTATCGCTGGTAATTTCTATACCAAAGTTTTTATCGATATTAAAAGTAAGTGGCTGCTCTGGAATATTTTTTAAAGAATCTAATAAAATTTTTGCAGGAATACACACCCGGCCACTGTCTTTTGCTTCAATATCCAGCTGAATCCGCATAACAGTTTCCAGATCGGTAGCCACAACAGTAAGCTTGTTCTTCTCAATTTCAAACAAAAAATCTTCAAGTATCGGTAGCACAGTGTTGGTATTTATAACACCGGAAATATGCTGTAGTTGTTTCAGCAGAGAAGAAGATGACGCTATAAACTTCATTGCGATTGGTTTGTGGCGAAACTACATATTTTTAAACAACTCCCAACAGGTAATTGGTGCTGGTGGAATACTTTGTTTTTTTCAAAAATTGGGCGATTTTAGGAAATCAAAACACAAAAGTTCTGCACAGAATTTCATGTTTTGTATATTGCCCTTCCATTAAAAAATTTCTTAAGAAATGCTGGATAAACTATTTGGAAGAAATAAGAAAAATGTCGAACCGGAAGTCGCACCTCAGGTATTATTTGGCCGCTACTCTGACAACAATAAATCGGTTGCTCAAACTGCACGCTGGACCGATGCGGACAACCTCTTTAAAGAAAAAAAATACTTTGAAAGCATAGATGCTTTTTTTGAATATCTGAAAGATGATACTGTGCAAAATACCGTGTATGAACGAAATGGAGAAACCGGAAAGTTCGAAATCTTTCAAGGTTCAAAAATTGTAAAAGGAATGTTCAACCAGAATGAGTTGAAGGCTGAAGTCTCCCTGGCGGCCATGCCACAACCATCAGTGCCGGTAATGCGCCGTTTATTGGAAACTAATTTCAGTCTTTATTATTCCCGTTTTGCGCTGGATGAAGGTCGTCTTTGTATGCGGTTTGACAGTGACACCTATGCCGCCAGCCCCAGCAAACTTTATTATGGATTAAAGGAGCTTGCCATCAAGGCAGACAAACAGGATGACTTGTTGGTACAGGACTTTGCTGGCTTGCAGGCTGTAGAAAACGATCATGTTATTGCCATTCCATTGGCTGAAGCAGAAGTGAAGTATCAGTATTTTCAAAAATGGATTCAACAAACGCTGGATGCTATTGCAGCGGTAGATGCTGATAAATTCTCGGGCGGAAATGCCTACCTGCTTCTTGCACTTATTTTCAAAATCGACTACCTGATTGCCCCCGAAGGAAAGCTACTATCTGAGCTAGAAAAAATTAACGGTATTTACTATAAAAAAGATGAGCGACAAACCATAGAAAAAAACAGAGATATGGCAGAGGCTTTTAAAAAAATTCAAAGCCTTCCCAAAGAAGAGGTAATGAGTAGTTTTATAAAAGCCAAACATACATTTTCTATAGTAGCGCCACAACAATACAAAGTAATAGCCGATGCCATCAGCGGAGCCAATACTAATATGAAATGGTATGTTGACAACAACTATCCATTTTTTGCCTCACAGATAAACGAATATGGCGTTTCTTATTGTCAGTTTTCATACAGTATGCCCCGGGTAATAACCGAGCTTTTCCATTTATACATGATGATTAATTATGCTGAATACTTTACAGATTTGGGTTTCGGAAATTCTTATTACGATGCAAAAAATAATCGTTTCAACCAGCAGACCATTCTTGATAAAATAGCAACCATACAGGGCAGGTGGAGAGAAAAATATCCATTGCTAAATATAAAATCCGAAAACCTTCGGTTCGATAGCCTGGTTAGTTTTAATACTTCATTTACAACGGAACTTTCATTGTTAAATACAGAAACAAAATAAAATAATGGATCCCCAGCAAATAATAGAACATTATCAAAAAGCGATTATTCAAATTGCCACATCGGGCGGCACGGGCACTGGCTTTTACCTAAAAGAGTATGATATTATTATTACCAACGACCATGTTGTTGCTGAAAATACTGAAGTTACTATTGCCGGAAAAGCATTTGATAAAGCATTGTCAAGAGTTTGGTACACCGATCGCAAACACGACCTGGCCTTTTTAGAAGCACCAAAAAATATTGAGCTGCCAGATATTTTTCTTGGAAAATATGAGAGCATGCACGATGGCGATCCTGTGTTGGCAATTGGCCATCCTTATGGGCTCAACTATACCGCTACGCAGGGTGTTATTTCAAAAGTAGATCGAATCCGAGATGGATTGAAGTTTATACAGATTGATGCCGCTATTAATCCCGGAAACAGTGGCGGTCCGCTTGTAAATATGAGTGGTGAGGTTATTGGTGTTAATTCATTTATTATTCGGGGGGGCGACAATCTGGGATTTGCCCTGCCTGTTAATTATCTTCATGAAGCTTTGCAGCTATATATGCCCAACCGAGGGCAGGCATCTACCCGTTGTTTTAGCTGTGGACAGCTGGTAATGCCGTCAAATATTGACGCTGGAAAATATTGCCCCAGTTGTGGTACCGAAATAAAACTACCAGAGGCTCCTGAAAAAGAAATAGCACCAGTAGGTGTGGCTAAAACTATAGAAGAAATATTACAGGCTTTGGGTAAAGATGTTAAACTGGCCCGCGAAGGTGTAAACAACTGGAGTGTAAAAGAAGGCAGTGCAAAAATTAAAATCAGCTACAATGCTGAAAACTTTTTTATTGCCGCTGATGCCTATCTGTGTCAAATGCCGGAAAATGCAACAAAAATAAAACCGCTCTATCAATACCTGCTTGAAGAAAATTATCGTACCAATGGATTGGTTTTGAGTTGCCTGAAACAAAATATTGTTTTAAGTTGTATTGTGTATGATTTGGATTTAACCAAAGAAGGAGGTGTAGAAACTTTTCGCAACTTGTTTCAAAAGGCAGACTACTACGACGATTTTTTAAAACAGGAATACGGATGTACTGTACGACTCGAAGAATAAAAACTACTATTGAGTAGTTTTGAACTTTTATAAAATAGAAAAACAAAAGCCGGTCAGTGTTGACCGGCTTTTAATATTTTTTACAACTGATTAATAATTATTAGTACCCGATGTACGTCTGTCGTTAATCGTTGCATTTTTCTTTAATACCTGAAGCGGAATAAAGGCCGCCTGCCCCGCTTGTTGCTTGCGATAGTCTTCAACATTTGCACCCGTACTGCTGGCACTTACATTTTCAACCTGTATGCCATATACTCCATATTCGCCTACTACCAGCTGTGGAAATATTTTTCCTTTGTTTGATGGATTAAAAATAACACCAAAAGCTCTGGGATCATAAGGCATATCTGCCTGCGGATTACCCGATGTCATTCTTAAGCTGTCTATTGTCTGAACCGGTTTACCCAATAATGCTGATACCGGACCCAAGCTTGTAACATTACCCGCTTTTTGTTTTAACTGTTCTGCAATTTTTTTATGACGTAGCATTGTTTCTATACCAGGTCTTACACTGGCAACAGATTGCGTACCTTCTTTATTTATCGCAGTTACTACAGCTACTACCCAGTTGTTATTTACTTCAGCAGGTTTTAATACTTCACCAAGGCTGGATGCATAAATGTCTCTTACAAACTGTCTTGAAAAACCCTGAACACCACTGATGTTGCCATCCATTTTCTTAATATTAGCGCCAATACCTTTATTTATCCCTTTTGGTTTTAATGTTTTTTGAAACACCTCATCAAACGACTTGGCATCTTTTATGCTGCCGGCAAATTCATTTGCTGCCTGCAATGCCGAGTCAACGGTAGGCTGACTTGCAATAACAGTTTTTCCCAGATAAGCAATTTTATAATTTGTCTGTGGTTTAATATAAGACATGATGTCTATGTAATGATAGCCAAAACTGGTCTTCACTACTTTCTTTTGACCGGGTTTGCCATCATATAAAATAAACTGACCAAATTCTTTTGCGAAACCACCCGAGTTCATTCCTGTTTGTACGCTAAATGCATCAAACGTCATTTCGCCATTCTGTGCACGGCTGCCATCGCTAGCGGGATTGTATTTGTTTACCATTTCCGCCCAAGATGCACCACCTTCGATTGCACGCTTAATGCTGTCAATTTTTTGCAATGCAACGCTATCGGTAAATCCGCCTTGTGCTACATCTGTACTTACTAATACGTGGCGGCATTTGATAGAATCTGGTAATACCTTTGAATCAATATATTTTGCCATTACATAACTGCCACCTTCCAGATAAGGACCAAACACGCCATTTTTGGGAAGACGGGTGATGCTGTCTTTAAAAATGGGTGACAATTGAGACGGCGGCGCATACACATCCTGAAAATCACTACCATTTCTTTGAAGGAAAAGCGCAACTTCGGTGGTTGTGTCAAACTCAGGCTTTAAGGTCTGTAGTTCGTTTTTAACAGTCAGTGAATCAGAGGCGGTAGCCTGTGCGCTAAATACAACATAATTAATTTCTCTGCTGGCTTCCTGCTTATAAGCATCTTTATGTGCACTTATATACTCGGCAATTTCTTTATCTGAAATTTTAAGGGTTGTATCGCGGAATAAAGAATCAGAATTGTAAAGCGATTTTACAACAGCAACTTTAGCCATCTGGCTATTATCGCTTATTTGTTTTTCGGCTAACCAACGGGGTGTATTGGCGCTGCTGGTAAACAGCCCCTGGTATTTTTCACGAACACGTTGAAATACCAACTGTTCCATATAACGCTTTAACTGCTCGCTCTGTTCGGGAGTCGTTTGTGCGCTTTTTAAATATTGTTCAATATTCTTTTTTGCAAGAGTGGGATCATAAACACCATCCGCACCAGTGCCGGCACTTTTAAAATCCTGCGGTGCGTTTTCGCCAAAGAAAACATCGCCTCTTTCTTTTTTTCCAACTTCAATTCCTAGTTTACTTACTTCAGATTCTACAAGAGAACGATCAATCATTTGATCCCATACGCTGTTTACCAGATTTTGTCTAAACGCCGGATCAACAGGATAGCCCTGACGCTCATAGCTGCTTACATTCATTTCAATCTCCTGCTCAAAATCGGTGGCGCTAATGTTTCTGCCATTTACGCTTCCTACCGACTTAGAGCGGCTTACAGAACCAGCACCTTTTCCGGCAAAACGATCCATAAGAATAAAGCCCACAAGCGATAATGCGATAAGTGCAATTGAAACTTTCGCATATTTATCCCTTATATCCTGAATAATAGACATAGTGTACCCTGTTTTTAAGGACGGCAAAAATAGGGCTTTTGTGGATATACTGTGGGTAAAACAGGCTTTAAGTTGGTCTCTAAACAAACCTTTTTACCTGTTTTTTTACAAAAAATCCCGGAGGGGCGGCCCCTCATTGAAAACTGCAGCTATTTTTTCGCTGTCGGCAGTATTTTTTTGGGGTGCAGCAGTTTCATTTCCTTTATTAAATGGCTGGCTCCGGCATATTTATCAACTATAAAAAGTACATAACGAATGTCCACCATAATATTTCTGCAAATGGCCGGATCGTAATTGATATCACTCATCGTTCCCTCCCATACCCGGTCAAAATTTAAGCCCACCAGATTACCCCATGCATCCAACACCGGACTACCGCTATTACCTCCTGTTGTATGGTTTTGAGCAATAAAACAAACAGGTATTTTTCCATTGGCACTATACTGGCCATAGTCTTTGTTTTTATATAACTCTCGCAGCTTTTCGGGCACGTCAAATTCATAATCTCCGGGTACATATTTTTCCATCACCCCATCCAGATAAGTGGTTATTTGATAATCCACCGCATCTTTTGCTCTGTAGCCATTTACTTTTCCATAAGTAACCCGTAGGGTACTGTTGGCATCAGGATAAAAAGTTTTTTCTTTAAACACATCCATCTGCGCCTGCATATATCTTCTTTGTGTTTGGTTGATGCTCTCCTGCATTTCATTTAAGGTGGGCACTACTGTAGTGGTGTAATGATTTCTTAATTCATTAAAAAGCTGAAAGGCCAGACTATTGCTGTTTTCATTTACCCACTCATCGGCAGCGGTTAATAATCCCTTCATGGTAATATCGCCCTGCTGCGAAAGGCTTTTTAAACTATAAACATCATCTGCTAATGCAGTAATATTATTTTTATACAACTCCAGTTTTTTTTGCAAAAAAGGAGCAATAAATTCTTGCAGTTGATTGTTTACAAAATTTTCCATTAATACTATAAAGAGTTGTTTATCTACTTCAGGACTATACTCTTTATATATATCATGTAATCTATCCACCACCTTAGGAACCGCTTCTTCAAATGCTGCTGCTCCATTTTTATCTTTTATATTTTGAAGACTGTTGATCTGGTTTACAATTGTAAATGCCTCAATGCGGCCCATGGTTTCATTAAAATAATCACGAGCCAGGCTGTACTTCGACTGTTCATTATAAGCTCTGTCAAAGTAGGCAAAGAGGTTTCCATACTTTGCAGTCCACTCCGGATTAGCAGCTACTCTTCTTTGAAAATCGGTTTCATAAGCCCTTTTCTTCGCCACTGCATTAGATACTGTAAGCCCCAGCACTTCACCCTTCCATTTTTTATAAGAGTTTTCTACGCCTGCATATTTTGATGCATACATAATTTTTATTTGTTCATCCTTGCGCATAAAACTATTGAGTACACCCAACGCTTTTTCACGAATGGCAATTTTTGCAGGGTCGTTTATGGTTCTTATTTGCTCTACTGCTGTTGAATATAAATACTCATTTGTACGCCCAGGGAAACCAAATACCATTGTAAAATCATTTTGTGCTACCCCATCCAGAGAAATACTTAATGAACGCTTGGGCACATAGGGTACATTGTCTGGCGAATAGTCTGCAGGTTTATTATCCTTACCGGCATAAATGCGAAACATGGAAAAGTCTCCAGTATGGCGTGGCCACATCCAGTTATCAGTATCCTTACCAAAATTTCCAATGGCTGCTGGCGGTGCACCTACCAGTCTTACATCATTATAGGTTTCGGTGATAAACATATAATATTGATTGCCTTCAAAAAACCCGCGAACAAAACTTTTCTGATAGGATTCTTTTTTAGCGTTCTTATTTATAAGCGCAATGTTTCTATCAATAAAGGCCTGTCTTTCTTTTTCACTTAATGAACCATCTGCACCGGCCAATGCTTGTTTACTTACATCTTCTATTCGCACAATAAACGTTACAAACAAGCCTGGGTTTTTTAATTCTTCCTTATTGTCATTTGCCCAATACCCATCACGTATATAATTATTTTCAAGCGATGAATGGTTTTGCACCGCATCAAAGCCGCAATGATGATTGGTAAGCACCAGGCCTTTGTCTGAAATAATTTCGCCGGTACAAAAACCACCAAAACTTACAATAGCATCTTTCAGGCTTCCTTTATTAATATTATATATATCAGAAGCGCTTATTTTCATGCCTAAGCTTTTCATCTGCTTTTCATTTAACTTTTCCAATAAAAGCGGCAGCCACATTCCTTCATCTGCTTTTGCAAACAAGGTTGTGAAAGGAATTGTAATAACTAACAGTAAGTATTTTATAAATTTCATATGAAATATTTTAGAGGTTTAAAAATACGGCTTTCCTTTTTACCGTTTTTATGATGAGTTTTTTAATGGGCAATCAATTATTTCTCCACTTATGTATGTTGATAGTGCTATTTTCTTGTGGATAACCAACTGTGAAACGTGGATATGAAACTTAAAGATTGGACAGTAGATTATAAAAAGATATTTCAAAAAAATAAAATGTCATTAGCCTCTGGTTTATTACACCGCTATTCACAAAAAAAATAAAAATAAATTATCCCGAATTATGAATATAGTTTATACACATTAATGTGGAAACAAGGCTTAAATCCTTACCAGTATTAAATTGAGTGATGTTAATTATTAAAATAAAATGTGGATTTTAATAAAAGTTTAATTTTGAAAACCTTTTTATCCACCAATTCACAGGCGTAATAATAATATACTCTTTTTTTAAAAATATATATTATTAATATTATTGTATTTATAAGGGGGGCTGAAAAAAATCATTTGAAAAGTTATCAGGATGACGGAATATTGCCACCTGAAAAAAATGGAGATTATGAAAGTAGCAGCATTTGATAACGCTTTGGAAAATTTAAGAACAAAAGGATTTTTGGATATTGCGCTTGATCCCACTTTAGATTTATTTAGCGAAATTGAAAAACTAAAGAAAGAAAAAAATGCGGTAGTGCTGGCGCATTACTATCAGGAGCCGGATATACAAGATGTGGCTGATTACATTGGCGATAGCCTGGGGCTGGCACAGCAGGCAGAAAAAACAAAGGCGGATGTGATTGTGTTTGCCGGTGTGCATTTTATGGCGGAGACTGCCAAAATTTTAAACCCACAAAAAAAAGTTTTATTACCCGACCTGAATGCCGGATGTTCATTGAGCGATAGTTGTCCACCCGTTTTGTTTAAAAAATTTAAAGAAAAACATCCCGATCATAAGGTTGTAAGCTATATCAACTGCAGTGCTGGCATCAAAGCATTGAGTGATGTTATTTGCACGAGCAGTAATGCAAAATTTGTTGTAGAAAGTTTTCCCAAAGAACAGCCTCTCATTTTTGCGCCGGATAGAAATCTGGGTTCCTACATTAGCAAAACAACGGGGCGGGATATGGTGCTGTGGAACGGAGCTTGTATGGTTCATGAAATATTTAGCTTGGAAAAAATTACGAAATTAAAAGTGCGGCATCCTGAAGCTAAATTAATTGCGCATCCTGAATGTGAGGAACCTGTACTTCGCTTAGCTGATTTTATTGGAAGCACAACAGGGCTTTTAAAATACACCCAAACAGACGACACCCAGTCGTACATAGTAGCTACAGAAACAGGTATTCTGCATCAAATGATGAAGGAGAGTCCTCATAAAACATTTATACCTGCACCGCCTAATAATAGCTGTGCCTGCAACGATTGTCCCCACATGAAACTAAATACATTGGATAAGCTATACCTGTGTATGAAGTATGAGCAGCCTGAAATTTTGATGGAAGAAGAACTGCGGATTGCAGCTTTAAAACCAATAAAAAGAATGTTAGAGATTAGTAAACAGGCCGGACTATAATATGTCATACCGTCCTATGTGCTTTCATTTGTAAAAGAAATATTTCGTGCCCATTCGTGTGTTTTTGTGGCAATTAAAAACGCCACCAAGCCACAAGGACACTAAGATTCACAAAGATTCTAATTCTTGTTTCTTTGAGTCAAAGAAATATTTCGTGTTCATTCGTGTGTTTTCGTGGCAATCAAAAACGCCACCAAGCCACAAGGACACCAAGGTTCACAAAGATTCATATTCTTTCTTCCTTGAGTCAAAGAAATATTTCGTGTTCATTCGTGTGTTTTCGTGGTAAAAAAAATAACCATCCCTGTACTATCTTGTCTATAAAAAACTATCCGTCTAAAGGGCTTTTAATTTTGTATTTTTTGAATATAAGAAATATCGGCACCATACTCAAGTAAATGCGAAGCATAGCTATGTTGAAGTCCGTGAATACCTACTGTTTTATTAATTTTGGCTTTCTGCATTGCTTTTTTAAAAACAACTTGCACGCTGCGAATGGAATATTGGCCACCATATTGTCCTTCAAATAAATATTTTTTTGGTTTATAATTTTTATAATAATTGCGCAAATCGGTTAGCACAAATTGAGGAAGATTTACATATCGGTCTTTTTTTCCTTTAGCAGCTTCAATAAGCACCTGCTTTCGTTTACTATCAATATCAGAAGTTTTAAGTTTTACAATTTCGCTAACCCGTAATCCCATACCATAGCAAAGGGAAAGCATAAGTTTGTGTTTAGGGTTTTCGAGTGTATCGAGCATTTTAATAATATCATTTTTGCTAATCACCTTGTGGAGTGAGGATGGTTTTTTAGGTCGGGGAATTTCAAAAAATATTTTGGGGCGGTTCATTACTTGTTCAAAGTAGTATTTAATAGCATTAATGCGGCTATGCAATTGATTTTCAGAAATCTTTTGTTTTTCAATACAGTAGAGAAAATAGCTTTTTAGTCGGTCGGCATTCAGTCGGTCAACCGAATGGTCTTTTAAAATATAAAGCAATTGGGAAAATTCAATTAAATAGGTTTTAAGTGTGCTTGGGCTGTAGGCTTTCAGTTTTAGGTCTCTTTGTAAATTGTTTAGAGCAGCAATGTTTACTGGCGCTATTTTTTCCATAATGGCTTTACCCACCGGATCTTTGGCGGGGAGTTTAAAAAGCTGTCTAAAGTGTATATTATCGGTCACATACCAGGATTTTTTAGACTTGCTCCACTGAGCTTTTATAGACGTCATTTTTTTATTTAATGCAGGATTATAGTCAAATTTTACCCAAATAATAGATTTATCTCTGTGGGTACCAAAGCTGTATTAGATAGACATAAAAAAATTGATTTATAGCTAAGTTATTTACAATACGCAATGCGCCCAAACAAATATGCGCATAAATTGATTTGATCAGCTTATTTGAAATACGTACTGCGTATATTTTTCAGAATGGGTTGATTGCTATGATTTTGTGGAGTAACTTTTTCCGGGACGAAATTTTGGATTTTTTTTGGAATTCCGTATATTTATGAGTTGGCAGTAACCCTGTTTGCGACCGTGCGGACTTCAGACTGACGATCTTTGAACAGACATTTACAACTAAAAGGACAACAACCGACACAGCTTCTAATGCCAACTCAGAAAATAAATTTATTAAAAAACCCTACCCACAATAAATTCAATGCTACCGCGCATTGCACACTTTCGGCTGACACCCAACGCTTTTTTTAATTACTTTGCGAGGGTAAATCATATTTCAATCAAATAGCAACTAAGGACAATGGCGAAACAACAAGAAAAAGATAATTCCAAACTGGTTCACGGAGACCCGACCAAAGATTTTTTTATCAGTATGCTGATAAAAGACATTACCCTTCGTGATGCAATTGGTGACTTGGTTGACAACTCAGTTGATGCTATTAAAGCAAAGGCAACGGACAAAGAAAATTTGAAGGGCTATACCATTAACATAAAAGTGGATGGCAACCAATTTTCAATCAAAGATAATGGCAGCGGTATTGAAGAAGAAATTGCGAGAGAGTATGCTTTTAAATTAGGTAAACCCCAAAAGCACAAATTGATTGACCATTCAATTGGCAGATTTGGAATAGGAATGAAAAGAGCCTTTTTCAAATTAGGCGATTCAATTCTCGTTAAATCTAAAGCACCTACTTCAAGTTTCAGTATTAAGATTCCAGTTACAGTATGGAAAAAAGATGAAACAAATTGGGACTTTCAATTTGACTCTGTCAAGACGAAACAAAAAAATGATGCAAGTTCAACGGGAACAGCCATTGAAATTACTGACTTAAGTTTTGATGCAAAAGAAAATTTTAAGAAAGCACAATTTGAATTTGAGTTGAAGGAAGAAATTGCTGCCGAACAAATTTTAAATATCAACAAAGGAATTGCAATTAAAATAAATGGTGGTGCAATAGCACCACCAAAGCTGACTCTTAAATTTGATAAGGAGTTAGTGCCTGCATATTGGAAGCACTCCTTTAAGCACATGGAGTCTGAACTTGATGTTGAAATTTTTGCAGGCGTTTCTGATGAAATTGAGATTGAAGGTGGCTGGAATATTTTCTGTAATGACCGATTAATTTTATCAAGAGATACATCAGCAACTACTGGTTGGACTGGCGCAGGTGGTGACGGTGTTGCCAAATATCATCAACAATATTGGGGATTTAGAGGATATGTATTTTTTAATTCAAAGAAATCTTCTTCACTTCCTTGGAATACAACTAAAACTGGTATTGACCCAGATTCTTCAGATTACTTAGCCGTCAGAAAAAAAATGATTGAGATGATGAAGGATATTTTTCTATTACTGAATAGACAAAAAAAGGAAAGAGAGAAAGACAATCCTGTAAAGAATCAAATACTAAATAATAAAGTTTACGCTTCTAAAGCGGTTTCAATAATACAGGTGATTAAAGACAAAAAGAAACTTGATTCTAAATTCCATTTTCCACCTGACTTATATGCAGTGAAAGAAACCGACCAAAAAACAATCAGATACACAGTGCCAACCGTTAAATTCAATAAAGTAAAAAAACACATTGGTGCTTCTAATCCATCTGATGTAGGCAGTTTAACTTTTGACCATTATTACGAAAATGAAATTGGCGACTAATATGGCTAAGAGCAAAGACACCAAACCACGGAATGATGAGTTAATGAATTATTTATTCCGACCAGCGAAAAATATTGAACGAAAAATGCTTTGCGAAGCAATGAACCGATTATCTGTTATTTCAGATGTAAAGCATTACCAGTATGTTGGTTTTGGTTCTGTTTACTTTGCTGATTTTACGTTGTTCCACAAGCAACTTGGAATTCAGAAACTGATTAGTATTGAATGCGAGGAAGACATGGAAACAAGAGTAAGATTTAATCAACCATACTCTTGCATTGATGTAATGCCCGGTTGGTCATATGAAATGTTGCCCGAAGTTGACTGGGGCAGTAGCAAATCAATTCTTTGGCTTGACTATACTGAAACCTTAAAGGGTTACATGTTCAAGGACATGGCTACTTTTTTTCAAAGAGCATTGTCGGGTAGTATGTTTATTATTTCTGTAAATGTTGATTTGAGAGACACACAACCAAGTAATAAAACAACAACTCAAAAAATCGTTTTCAAATTGGGTAAGGACATTGATGTAAGAAAAAGAATTCGGAGTAGCTCCATCAAAAAAGAAATGACAAAGAATGATTACTACTCAATAATCCGAAGCGTAATTGACAATGAAGTAAAAGAAATTATTACTGAACGAAATAAACTTGAATCCAAAGAGAGATTTGAATACAAACAACTATTCAACTTTTTATACCAAGACGGTCAGGCAATGTTGACTGTTGGTGGAGTTCTTTTTTCGGAAAATGACAAGGAAAAAATTGAACGAATGAACTTTAAAAACTTGGAATTCATAGTGCCTGACGAAAAATACTTTGAAATAAAAGTTCCTCATTTGACTTATCGTGAAATACATGCAATAGATAAGCATTTGCCAAACTTTAATAATGATGCAGAGGCAAGGGAAAAGGCACTTAAAGAGTTAAAAGGCGTAGTAAGTGATGATGCTATTCATAAATACGCAAAAATCTATCGCTACTATCCAAACTATACAGAGGCAAACTTATGAGTAAGAATAAACGAAAAATAAAAGTTTTGGACTTGTTTGCGGGAGCGGGGGGCTTCGGTTTAGGTTTTCGTTTAGCTAACAGCAATTTCAAGGTAATTTGCTCTTTAGAAGTTGACAAGTGGGCAGCAGAAACTTTGAAAGCAAATAATGTTGAGAAGCAAAAAATAATAGTGAAAGACATTCGGAGTTTTGACACAGACGAAAAAATTCGTGCCGCTTGCAAATCAAAACCCGATATAATTATTGGTGGTCCTCCTTGTCAGGGTTTCAGTTATGCTGGTCCGACCAAAGACCCGAAAGACCCACGAAATTCTTTGTTTAAAAACTTTGCTCACTGGGTTGAAGTATTGCAGCCAAAAGTTTTCGTTATGGAAAATGTGCGTGGACTTTTGACTGGGAAAAATGAGAAGGGAGAAAAAGTAATTGACATCATCAAAAAAACTTTTACTGCTATAGGTTACACAGTTAAAGTATGGGAACTAAATGCAGCTAATTATGGAGTTCCGCAAAACCGAGAGAGGATATTTATTGTCGGCAATAAACTTGGGGTGGAAATTTCAGAACCTGCATGGACACACTATTTACCGACTGAAAAAAAACAATTAAACGGCAAAGCGAAAACTTTGAAAGAGGCAATCAATGTTCAGAAAGCGATTGGAGATTTACCGAAGTTGAATGCTGGCGAAGGTGAAGAAGAAACTGAGTTTACGACTAAGCCAAGAAGCGAATTTCAAAAGTTAAGCCGTGGCAAAATGGAAAGACTTTTCAATCATGTTACAATGGTTCACACTAAGCGAGTTGTTGAACGTTATGAGCAAATTTTGAACGGCTTGACACTGGAAGAAATCCCTGAAGAGTTACAAGTGAGAAAGCGAAACGGAAACGGAGAAATTTCCGACAGTGAATATAATTCCAATTACCGACACCTGAAACCTGAAATGATTGCATATACAATTCCTGCATCGTTCTATTCAAATTTTGTTCATCCAAAACAACCGAGAAATATTACATCAAGAGAAGCCGCAAGGCTGCAATCTTTTCCTGACAGCTATATTTTCAAAGGAAAGCGGACACAAATTTCTTCTAAACTCTTAAAGCAATTAGGGAAGGAAGACGAGAACTTTCTTTCACAATACAACCAAATCGGAAATGCTGTTCCCCCACTCTTAGCTAAAGCCGTTGCCACAAGAGTATTTGATTTCATAGTAGAAAGTAAGAAGACAAAAAAGAAAAAGCCAACACACAAAAAAACACTCTCTTAAAAACCGCACGATGCAACGCACGACCAAAGTTTTTAAGAGAGTATTTTTTTCAGCAACCCAAGAAGAATTTTTTGCCAACGCTCCTTTTTTAAAAAATTTATTTTCTCAACGCACAGGCATTGTGCGTAATCGGGCAGACACCGCTTCTAAGACAAATCACTTCGGACATATCGTGTGTAAATTTGATACGACACATCTTCGGACAGACAGAAAAGCTACCGCTAACAAGGGCTCCTATGTATATAGGCCTTAAAGAGTTTATATGGTAGCTCTTTTATTTTCTTTTGAAAGTAAGAGATAAATGTTTTGGTATTTCATACTCCAACCTTTTTCTGTTTGTAATTAATATCAGGGGTTTAAATCTCCCTAATAAATGGCGGCGTTCCAACTGTGTTTGTGAATGTCTAATCCAACATAAACAATTTGATTTTCAAAATTTGCTTTAACTTTAGTCATGGCATTTAGAGTTTTAAATTTGAAAGATTTATTTTGTAGCTCTTAAAGTATTTAAGATACTACTAAACTCTAAACGCCTTTTTTTATAGCATAGGGGCTTGTGTAATGGCGTGTGAAAGGCTTCGTATCAACAGAAGTTCTAAAAATCCGACACTACGTAAAGCCGAAAAACGTTACAGGACATTTGGGACAATGCCTCTAAACGTACATACTTTAAGACAACAAGGAGTGTATAAAATCGCAGCTGTAACGACATCTTAAAATACAATTACCAAAGAAATTTTTATGAAACCTAGAATTTTATTCATTTTTCTGTTTTTCAACTTTACTACCAGTCTTTTTTCTCAAGAAACAACAAAGCCATTGACTCATACTGAGATTATGCGTAATGTTACAAGGATTGATATTGAAGGAAAGGAATATGAAAATGTAAAAGTGACGCTAAAATCCGTATCACCAGATTACTACTTTTCCGATAAATACAAAGTGAAAGTCACTATTGTAGATATGGACGGTAAGGAAGTTTGGCGAAAAACATTGAAGAACGTTTATTTGTATGTTTTTTCTGATGGACAAATACAAGTGGGAAAACAAAACTTCACAAAAATACTTATAACGAAGAATGTTTCAGGGACGTTTAATGGCAAGATAAGAGAAAATGAAGGGGTATATTAAGTTTGTAAATTTCAAAAGCGCAGTGCAGTTTTAAACTGTTGAAACTGACATTACATAAAACAAAGATCAAACAATTTTGACTAAGAAAAAACTGCCGCCAAAATTGGTATCCTATGTATATAGACCTTAGAGAGTTTATATGGTAAATCTTTTATTTTCTTTTGAAAGTAAGTGAAAAACGTTTTGGTATTTCATACTTCAACCTTTTATGCTTGTAAATAATATCAAGGGAATAAATCGCCCAAATAAATTGCTGCGTGTCAACTGCGTATGTCTAATCCAACATAATCAATTTGATTTTCAAAATTTGCTTTAACTTTGGGCGTGGTGTTTAGCGTTTTAAAATTGAAATGAATTATAAGTAACTCTTAGGTTATTAAGATTTTACTAAACTCTAAATGCCTTTTTTTATTGCATAGGGGCTTTGCGAAAGTGGCGGTTCGGCGGTCAATTGAATATTTGTACTTCGTTTCAAATGCTGTGCTTGCCTACAGTTTTGTGCTTCGTCATCTCCAACTTCGCCAAGCCCTGAACCGTCCGTCGCAAGACAAATTTAATTAACTGAAAACTGTATTTGTATGCGTTTGATTATTTGTTTTTTTTTTCTTAGCTCGCCCTTACTTTTAAATGCTCAAGAGTTTGAGAAAGCTCAAAACTTATATTTAAAAGAAAAGTATATTCGATATTATGACAGAAGCTCAGGCGTACTTATTCAAAAAATAATTAATGACAGTCTACAGGTTCGTTATGAATTAGCTTTGGTAATATTTTCCAGAGGGCGAGAATCAACCGATTTTTTGTCTCTCAGTTCTGCAATTGTGTTTGACGACAAGTCTCTTATTGTTTTTAAAGATCAAATCTACATCAATTACTTTCAAGAAGGCAAATGTCAATATAGTGTTCGACATATTCTTAGCAACTCCGAATTGGATCAGTTGAAACAAAAAAAGATCGACTATATTGTAGTTGCTGATAGAAAGAAAAGTCTTGATAGATGGCAAACTGAAGGGTTTTTAAAAGCATGCGATTCCATTGAACGCCAGTAATTAACATCATTGTTACTTTTCGCTAAAAGGAACAGTTCTAAAACCTCAGTGAAAGGTGTTTTTATCACCCCCTGCTCTTCAAAAATATCTCGGCCATCATACATCTTACACTGCCGCCTTCGGTAGCCTCTATAGTGGGTACGGCAATGGGCTGCAATTTTGCAAATTTTTCTAATTGTGATTTTTGCTCCCTGTTTAATGATTGAAATGCCGCTTCACTCATGATAAGGATATTTTTCCCCGTTTTATTTTTTGCCTCCAGCATATTGCCGGCAAAGGAATTCATTTGCGCTCTGCTGATAGGGATTATGCTATGCCCGGTGGATTCTAATAATTGCCTCACGGCTATTAATTCCCACTCTTCTTCAATTGCCTCTTCGCACAATACACAAAATTCTTCGCCCAATGCCATCATTACATTGGTATGGTAAATAGGTCTTCCTTCTGCATCAGTAGCAATAAAGGCTATAGCCTGATAAGCATTGGCTGCCGCAAATTTTTCAAGTACTGCAATATTGGTTCTTTCTGAAATGGCCGCATATATCAGTTGATGATCGTGGTCTATTATCATACTGCCAGTACCTTCCAAATACCTGCCTTCGGTCTCATACTCGCCCCAGTCTTGAAAATCATTTACTATATAGTCGGCGGCTAACTGTTTTATTATTTCATCTCTTTTTTCAGCTCGTCGGTTGGGTGCACACATGGGAAATATATACAGTTTTCCATCGGGTGATGTGCTGAGCCAGTTGTTGGGAAAAATGGCAGACGGTTTGGGCGGTTCTGCGCTGTCGTTAATCACAATTACTTCAATCTGGTTGCTGCGCAAAACGTTTACCATATTGTCAAACTCAGCCAATGCTTTTAGTTGCAGCAAGGCAGCATCTGTAGCTGGGGCCGATTGAAAATAATTGTTCAATGCCGTTTGTTCATTAAAACCAAATGAAGCGGGGCGTACCATTAGTATCGTGGATGCAGCGGGCATTGCTTCTGGGTTTTATATTAATTGATCTATGGCTGCAGCCAGTTTTTTGTCTTTATCTGTTACTACATTACCAGCATCATGTGTGCTTAGCCATATTTCAACCGTATTCCAAACATTGGTCCATAAGGGGTGATGATTCATTTTTTCTGCTTCTATGGCTACACGTGTCATAAAGGCAAATGCTTCGCTGAAGTTTTCAAATTGAAATTTTTTATACAAAGTGTTATCTGTTTCTACCCACATTATAGTTTGTATTTATAAAACAAGATTTTCCTTATTTTTTATTTTTTCATTGGTAAGCTCTATTACCAGTTGTACTGTGTTTATCGTTTTTATCTGTTGTATAATTTCCGGCAACGATTCATCGGCAGCAGCTTCTCCTTTCAGCAACCATAAAAAATCAAGATGTTTTAATTCGGGCAGCAAATATTCGCCATCGTTTTTATTATTGTAAATAAAATGGGTCAGCTGTTTTGCCGGCTCTGTATATTCAAAAACAGAAAAATGATAATACCTTTTTTTCTTAAGCTTTATTTCTAACTCATGATTGGCACGAAACTTTTTTTGTGTATTGGCGTTTAGCTGCCAGCAAAACTGATAATCTTTTACCGGAGCCATTATACCCAGTAACCGGGTGTCTTCAAAAAACCCCTGGGTGAGTTCTTCATTATCCAAAACCAATTTGGAATGATGCGCTGCCATAAAGTGAAGGTACAACTCTATCGCATTATTTTTTTTGCATTGCCTGTACAAATAATAGAATACACAACAACAATCCGTATTTTTTTAAAAGCTTACAGATGTCTCAAGCGTTTTTCCTCCTCTTATATATTTCACTTTTACAGTTTCTCCCTTTTTAAACTTGCCAAGCGTTTGCATATAAGATTCCAAAGAGCTGATATTGTATCCACCAAGTTCTATGATTATATCTCCTGCCTGTAATCCTGCTTTTTGTGCCGGCTTACCCTCGCTTACACCATCGGCTTTTACGCCAGTTCCTGCATAAGTATAATCGGGCATGATGCCCATACTTACATTAAAACGGGCTGAAGTAGTTGTTTGTGTTTCTCTTGTTTTGGCAAAAGTCAATCGAGGTTCTTTGTTCAGCTTTTCAATCAACTGCATGATATGTGCTATAATCGTTTGCTCTCCTGCATAATTTATTTTGTCTGCATCGTCCGATGGTTTGTGATAGTCGCTATGCAGTCCGGTAAAATAAAATAATACCGGAATATCTTTTCTGTAAAACGAAGTATGATCGCTGGGGCCTGTGCCGCTGCTGTCAAATTTTATAACTAATGAAGGCAATTGTTTTTTGAAATCATTTTTTGTGGCAAAATATTCTTTCTCAATTACCGAGCCCCAGATGGGCGATGTACCATAACCGCCGATGGTGAGCACTTTTGTACTATCATTCAACCGGCCAACCATATCCATATTGATCATATAGTTTACAGACTTCAAATCGATTGTTGGATGATCTGTAAAATATTTTGAACCAAACAAACCCAGTTCTTCCCCGGAAAAAGCAATAAACAGATAATTATTGTTTTTTGATTTTGATTTTTTTAATTGTTTGGCTAATTCTATAAGCGCTGCTGTGCCACTGGCATTATCATCAGCGCCGTTATGTATAGCGGGCTCGTGTGATGTGTTTCTTGAATTGCCATCTTCGCCATAGCCCAAATGATCGTAGTGGGCGCCTAATAATACAGTAGTAGCTGCCCCATTATCAATATACCCAATCACATTATGCCCGGTTCTTTTCTTTTCATCCAGTTTTGAACGAATTTGAATAGAAACAGAATCTGCCTCATTGTTAAAATACTTTTGCGCATCAGCTTTGGATATATATAATACTACGCCATTTAGAAGTGGCGATTTGTCTTTACCGTTAAATACCAGCTTGTCGTCAATGGCTGAAGAGTTGTATAAAACAACTGCATCCGCACCGCGGTCAATGGCTTTTTTACTATTCTTATATACATAATCTGCAAGATCAAAATGCGGATTGGTTATGTTTTCTTCCAAAATCGTTTTTAAATCAAAAATCCATGGATCGCCTGCGTCTTGTGAACGCAATGACACCGTTGCATTTACCAACGTATCTGCACTAAAGGGAAAAATAAAAAACCCTTTTTCAATTTTATTACCGTTGATTGTAACTGCCGAGCTCTTATCCAATATTTTTCCATCATTTACTTCAAATGGTTGTATATAGTTCTGGCTTCCTTTTGGCAATAGTCCATCTTGTTTAAATTGGGCGATGATATAATCCATTGCAAGCAGTTCGCCCGGTGTTCCGGTACGGCGACCCTCCAGTTTATCATCAGCCAGATAACCTATATTTTTACTTAATCCCGTTATGGTAACATCGGCCGATGTGGTACTGATATTACCCGGTCCGCTGCAGGCTGCAAAAATGAAAACCGGCAACAGTATTTTTAGTTTATATAGACGCATAATCAACAGTTTTTAAAATTTGTGCAAAGGTATTTCTGCTATTGGGTTTTAGTCAGTTATTATTTCATTTTTTCGTCATAGTTTTTCCGTTTTTTAAGAAGCAAACACCGTATTTCGTAAAATCATTCATTTATTGCAAGTTAGTTTTGCCGGTTACGTGAAGAAAATCACTTTAAATATTGCACTTGTAGGTAATCCCAATAGTGGAAAAAGTTCGCTTTTTAATTGTCTTACCGGACTAAATCAAAAAGTAGGCAATTTCCCAGGCGTTACAGTTGATAAAAAAACGGGAACTGTTTCTCTTGCGCCCAATATAGAATCCAATATTATTGACTTACCGGGTTCTTATAGCCTTTACCCTCGCAGAGAAGACGAGTGGGTAAGCTACCGGGTGATGATGGGACAGGATGAAGCACTAAAAGCCGATTTGGTAGTAGTGGTGGCCGATGCCAGTAATCTAAAAAGAAACCTGCTTTACTGTTCTCAGCTTATTGATTTAAAAGTGCCGTTAGTTATTGCGTTAAGCATGATGGATCTTGCCCGCAGCAAAGGCATCAAGATTGATGTAGATGCGCTGGAAAGAGAACTGGGTGTGCCGGTAGTGGTTATCAATCCACGTAAGAACAAAGGCATTGCCGAGTTGAAGAAAATAATATTGTTGACATCTCAACAACAGTATAAAGCACCATTGCTGGATTTTATTGACAATAAAGCCGCTGCTCCGGAAGCAATCAACGAACTTAAACAACATTTTCCCGACATAAGCGATTATGCTGCTATTCACTATTTCATTAATCATGAAAATTTTTCATTAAGCAGCGCAATGCAGGAAACGGTAGAGCAGATTGAAATAAAAAATAATTTTAATCCTACCAAAACGCAGGCAGAAGAAATATTGAGTCGGTTCAACCGTATCAAACAAATTATGCAATTATCGGTAGATGAACCGGGGCCGCTGCAAAAAAAATTGTTTACAGAAAAATTAGACAATGTTCTCTTACATCGCAAATGGGGTTATCTCATAATGCTGGGTGTGTTGTTTCTTTTATTTCAAAGTATTTTTTGGCTGGCACAATATCCAATGGACTGGATTGACCTTGGTTTTTTAAAACTCAATCAGGGCTTGTCATCATTTTTGCCAGAAAACCGCTGGACGGATTTATTATTAAACGGAATTGTTGCAGGACTAAATGGTATTCTGGTTTTTGTACCACAAATAATGATTTTGTTTGGCCTCATCACTTTGCTAGAAGACAGTGGTTATATGGCCCGTATCAGTTTTTTGAGCGATAAGTTGATGCGAAGCGTAGGATTAAATGGAAAAAGTGTAATGCCGATGATCAGCGGGTTTGCATGTGCGGTACCCGCCATTATGAGTGCCCGCAATATTGAAAACAAAAAAGAAAGACTGCTCACTATATTAATTACACCATTAATGAGCTGCTCAGCAAGATTACCTGTTTATACTATTCTTATCGGTTTGGTGATACCCAATCAAAATCTTTTAGGTTTTTTAAGCATACAGGGTCTAGTAATGATGGGTCTTTATCTTTTGGGATTGGTGATGGCGCTGGTAGTTTCTTATGTAGCCAAATGGTTTATAAATATAAAAGAGAAAAGTTTTTTTATTCTGGAGCTACCTGCCTATCGTTCGCCAAGGTGGAGTAATATGATAACCACTATGATAAACAAGGCGAAAATATTCGTATTTGATGCCGGAAAAATTATCATGATTATCAGTCTGATCCTTTGGGGGCTTTCCTCTTTTGGTCCGGGGAATACAATGCAAAAAATTACACTACAATATGAACAGCGAATGGCAGCCCCGGGAGTCAATACCACACAACTGAGTCGTGAAATGCAAACCGAAAAACTGGAACATTCCTATGCCGGCATTATGGGTAAGGCCATTGAGCCTGTTATTACACCCCTGGGGTTCGACTGGAAAATTGGCATTGCACTGATTACTTCGTTTGCAGCAAGGGAGGTTTTTGTAGGCACTATGGCTACTTTATACAGCGTGGGTGATGGTGATGAGGATTTAATGCTTAAAGAAAAAATGAAAGAGGCAAAACGGCCCGATGGTTCGCCGGTTTTTAATCTGGCATCCGGTTTATCGCTCATGGTATTTTATGTATTTGCCATGCAGTGTATGAGTACGCTGGCAGTAGTAAAAAGGGAAACCAAAACCTGGAAATGGCCTATTATTCAATTGTTGTATATGACGGGTCTGGCTTATTTAATGAGTTGGATAATTTATCAATTGTTGAAGTAAGTTTGATAATGGCTCAAAGGTCGAATCTTAATTATCCATTAATGCATTGGCTAATAACTATTGCTATTGGCCCGTTTGCAATTGCTTTGTACGAAGTTTTTTTTGTTTCTGCTGCTGGTGCCCGCTATGTATTATCTTTTTATTATCTCTTTTGCTTAATTGGTTTGGGATTTTCGCTTCCTGTACTTGCTATTTATATTATTACTTTTCTGGTTATTGAACATAAAATCAAAAACATCTTTTTATTAAAATCATTTTTAATTTTTAGTTCTGCTTTGATGATGTTTTTATTTTGCAGAATAATAAGAGGAGAATTTATTAATGAACTTTCTCTTTCCTATTTATTTGTACTTATTGTTTCGGGATTACTTTTAAATATAAGATCAAAAGAATCTGAAGCTATTGCTTAGTTCCAAAATATTCCCACAACAATTTTGAAACCTTTCTTGCCAGCGTCCACGCTTCATTATTGTGTGTCCAGCTTATGTCTTTATTGTTTTTAGTAAAGATGCAAAACACATAAGGATTTTTGGGTGCGTTTACAATCATGGCTTCATTGCGAGTTTTATTTACACATCCGTTTTTGCTAAATACGGCTATGGTGGGCGGTATTTGAGATATGGCTTCATTTTCATCCCAAAAATTTTTGCCAAGCAATCGCATCATTCTGTCACAAGATTCAGGTGAAAAGAGTTTCTTATTATAAATCATTTCAAACAGCTGACCCATTTCTTTTGGCGTGGTTTGTCCCCATTGATAAATAGCACGATATGCTTCCCTGCCCGGTACTCTGGAGTTTACTCTTGTATCTCTAAAGCCGAGACTGTTCAATATTTCATTGATTTTAGCACCACCACCTGCTATACTTTGCAGCCAAAGGCTGGCTGTATTATCGCTGGTTGTTAGCATGAGCATGAGTAGTTTTTTTAAAGCAATTTTTTCTCCGCTTTTAAACGAGCCTAAAATATCTTCACCTTCATACAACAGCGAATCTTTGTAAGTAAATAATGAATCATAGTGTAATTCTCCCGTATTCATTTTAGAAAGAATGCCAGTCATAATGGGCACTTTTACAATACTGGCCGTAGGAAATATTGTATCAGCATTTATATTTACCGTTTTACCAGTTCTTAAATTTTTTACATAAATGCCAATCTCTCCCTGAAAACCCGAAATGGCTTGTTCTATTTTTGATTGTAGTTTTTTGTCTTTTTGCTGTGCGATTACCGGAATTGTGAACAACAACACAAGCGCAAGAAGTGTATTTTTCATTTTTTGAGTCAATTTACTCTTTTTTTATGTTAACGATAGTTGCGGCTCTTTAAATCTATTTTATTTATTTTTAAGGCACCATGCTACTGCGTCATTTTACATTTCTCCGCACTGTAATGCTTTATAGTGTTACTGCTTTTGGTGGTCCTCAGGCGCATCTTGCTATGATGATGAAATACTTTGTAAAAGAGCGACCATATATTAGTGAACAGGAGCTGATGGAGTATAATGCATTTTGTCAGTTGTTGCCCGGTGCTTCTTCTACACAAACGGTAACATTAATTGGCTATAAACGAGGTGGCGTACCCTTGGCTATTTTTACTCTTTTAATCTGGATCCTTCCTTCTTGTATATTAATGGGCGGGCTTTCTTTTTTTGTAAGCTATCTTGATGGAAAAGAAGGTGGCTCAAAACTTTTTAGCTTTATTGCACCTATGGCCGTTGGGTTTATTGCTTATGCGTCTTATGTTGCATTTCCATTTGCCATTAAGAATACAATTACATGGATTATTATGTTGGCTGGGGCTGTTATTACCTATTTCTTTTTTGGGCTTTCCGGCGTTATTCCTGCACTGATTATTGCGGCCGGTATTGCAACTAATTTTAGTCATAAACGAATACCACAAGTTGATCAAAAGCCAAGAAAAATTCGGTGGTGGAATTTTTGGCTGTTTGGAATTATTTTTCTGGTAGCAGCTTATATGAGTGAGCAGGCTAGAATAAACGACTGGTCTAATCGTAAACCAATAAACCTTTTTGAAAATACTTATCGTATGGGAAGTTTGGTTTTTGGTGGCGGTCAGGTGTTGTTACCTATGATGTATGAACAGTGGGGCGTAAGGCCTACACAGAAAAATGTGCAAACACGCAATCCTCAGGCAATAAAAATTTCTGAAGACAATTTATTTGCCGGTATGGGAATGGTAAGAGCGATGCCAGGCCCCGTTTTTTCTATTGCAGCCTATACGGGTGGCATGGCCTTGAAAGATGTTGGGAACAGTCAAACAGAACGTGTGATGATGCAGTTGCTGGGTTGTTTGATTGGTATGATAGCGATTTTTTTGCCAAGCGCATTATTGGTATTATTCTTTTTTCCAATTTGGAATAATCTGAAAAAATATGCAGTAGTTTATAGATCGGTGGAGGGTATTAATGCCGTTGTCGTAGGAATCATGATTGCATCAGCTGTGTTTATGATGAAGGATATTACTTTTTCTGAAGCAAAACCAATAAGTACATTGTTAAGTTTGTTGGTAATGCTGGGAACTTTTTCCTTGTTGAGTTTTACAAAACTGGCGCCGCCATTAATTGTTTTGGGCTGTTTGGTTCTAGGATATTTTGCCTGATCATTTCCGTTTGTAATAATTCCCTTTTTCTATTTCCTCCAATACTTTATTGGGTAATAAATATCGAACCGATTTTCCTTCTTTAATATTTTGTCTTATTTGTGTTGAAGATAATTGGAGAAGTGGCGCATCAAGCACTTGTTGATTTGCTCCTAATGTATTTTGAATTTCAAAACCCGGTCTGATGTAAACATATATTTTATAATTCTTAATAATGAATTCAGCGTTTTTCCATTTATGAAGATTTTGAAAACTATCGCTACCCATTATTATTCGAAAAGAGTGTTCAGGATACTTCTCTGCTAAATACATAAGTGTAGCTGCGGTGTAAGATGGTTTGGGTAAACTGAACTCAATATCAACAGCTTTTATTCTGTTATCTTCTTCGATGGCAATCTGTACCAGTTTCAACCGATGATATTCATTAAGTAAACTATTTTCTTTTTTAAACGGATTTTGAGGAGTTACTACAAACCAGAGTTTATCATTCTCGGTTTCGTTTAAAACATGATTGGCAATTATAAGATGCGCAACATGAATGGGATTGAAGGAGCCAAAATATAACCCAATTTTCATAAAATATTGATAATCAATGTTTTAGGTTGATTAAAATATGTTCAGCTTCGTTTAATCTTAGGCTAAGATGATAGCCGGCCACATTAACCGATACGGGATCACCGAGGGGCGCTATTTGTTCAAGTAAGATGGTTTCTCCCGGAACGCATCCCATTTCCATCAATTTTAGAAAAATTTCATTACTTGTAAAATCCTCAATGACGCCCTGCTGACCTGGTTTTAACTCTGAGAGTCTAATTATCATGCATTAAAAAATTGGTTACAAATCTACTTCTGTTTTGTGGGTTTTCTTTACGATTTTTGAAACTATGACTTCAATATCAAAAGTTTATTTCTTTTTTGAAAGAAAGGCATTTTCATTGACAAATAGACTGACTTTAAAAAAATTTATTGAATCTATCTTTAAAACAGAGAAACGGCAGTTGAATTCAATCAACTTCGTATTTGTTTCAGACAAAAAATTGCTTGAAATAAACAAACAGTATTTAAAACACGATTATTATACAGATATTATAAGTTTTGAACTTTCAACACCGGGACAACCTGTAGTAGGCGATATATATATAAGTATTGATAGAATTAAAGCAAATGCTTCACAACTGGGTGTATCTTTTAGAGCCGAACTTCATCGCGTAATTTTTCATGGCGTTCTACATCTTTGTGGATATGGCGATAAATCCAAAAAGGAGGCGGATTTTATTCGTTTAAAAGAGAATTTTTATCTTCAGAAGTACTTCAAATAGTTCCACGTGAAATATTTGATCACTGTTTCTGTTTATTTCCACGTGGAACACTACGTTTATTTACTTTATTAGGACAATTTACTCTTGTGTAACTGTTTTACCTTTGCACCCCATGTTTTCAGAATATGATGTAATTGTTGTTGGCGCTGGCCATGCCGGCTGCGAGGCTGCTGCTGCTGCGGCAAATTTGGGTTCACGCACCTTATTGGTAACGATGAATATGCAGACAATTGCCCAAATGAGCTGCAATCCAGCCATGGGCGGAATTGCAAAAGGCCAAATTGTGAGAGAAATAGACGCAATGGGGGGTTATTCTGGTATTGTTACCGATCTTTCTACTATACAATTCCGCATGCTTAACAGAAGCAAGGGTCCGGCAATGTGGAGTCCAAGAGCACAAAACGACAGGATGCTTTTCCATATTAAATGGAGAGAAATGCTGGAAAATACGACCAATTTGGATTTTTATCAAGACATGGTTAAAGGCTTGTTGGTAAAAGATGGTCGCTGTCAGGGAGTAATTACTGGTTTGGGCCATGAAATAAAAGCAAAAGCAGTTGTGTTAACCAATGGTACATTTTTAAACGGTATCGTTCATATCGGCGAAAAAAACTTTGGAGGAGGCCGTATGGCTGAAAAAGCGGCTACTGGAATCACAGAGCAGTTAGTTTCTTTGGGTTTTGAAAGCGACCGGTTAAAAACAGGAACACCACCTAGAATAGACGGGAGAAGTCTGGATTATTCTAAAATGGAAGAACAGGCTGGAGATGAGGAAGTTGTGGGCTTTTCATTTACCGAAACAGACAAGCCGAAGGAGCAAAGAAGCTGCTGGATTTCATATACCAATCAAAAAGTACACGATATATTAAAAACAGGTTTTGACAGAAGCCCCATGTTTGCCGGAAGAATAGATGGAGTAGGGCCTCGATATTGTCCGAGTATTGAAGATAAAATAAACCGATTTGCGGAAAGAGAACGACATCAGCTATTTATTGAGCCAGAAGGATGGAATACGGTTGAAATTTATGTAAATGGATTTTCTACATCACTACCAGAAGAGGTGCAATACGAAGCACTTCGTAGTGTTTTGGGTTTTGAAAATGTAAAAATGTTTAGGCCGGGATATGCAATAGAGTATGATTATTTTCCTCCTACACAATTAGATTATTCATTAGAAACAAAACTTATCAGCAATTTATTTTTTGCAGGACAGATAAATGGAACTACAGGATATGAAGAAGCTGCTTGTCAGGGATTGATGGCCGGCATCAATGCACATCAAAAAACAAAAGAGCATGAACCGCTTATTTTAAAAAGGAGCGATGCATACATTGGTGTGTTGATAGACGATCTTATAAGCAAGGGAACACAAGAGCCATATCGCATGTTTACATCAAGGGCTGAGTTCAGAACACTATTGCGTCAGGATAATGCAGATTTAAGATTGACGGAGTTGAGTTATAAAACAGGGCTGGCTTCTCTACAAAGGCTGAATAAAGTAAATGATAAGAAAAATGCGGTTGCAGCAATTAAAACAATTTTAAAGGAATTTTCAGTAGAGCCTGATGAAATCAATCATTGGTTTGCTGATCTAAATTCTTCGCCAATCAACGAAAAACAGAAGGCGCAAAAAATTTTATTGCGGCCCGATGTTGAGTTAAATGATTTTGCGGAAGCAGTTCCCAAATTGAAAAAGGCCCTTTCTCTATTTTCAAAAGAAAGTATAGAACAGGCATCGATTCAGATAAAGTATGATGTTTATATTGAGAGAGAAAAAGAATTGGTACAGCGTATGTCACACTTGGAAGATTTAGAAATTCCAGAAAAGTTTGATTATAAAAAAATCATTTCATTGGGTAATGAAGCCCGGGAAAAACTTACACGCATCAAACCCCGAACATTAGGACAGGCAAGCCGTATATCAGGCATAAATCCCAGTGATGTTCAAATCCTGATGGTCTATATGGGCCGATAAAAATTATTGAATAATTTTATTTTTCTCTCTGTTGGTTAAAGAGTTTCCTGGAGTGCCCATGATAAGTCTCCTGCATTTTTCAGCCTTACACTCGCAATAAAAAGGTTCCATGTTTTCATCAAGAAACTGTGCATAGTCAAGCGTAAGTTCTTCTCCTTTATTAATATTTTTCAATGCAAGTACATTCAATCCGTCAAAAGCTGTATTTGGTTCGCAACAGTGATTTTGTGGTGCCCACTCACCGGGATCCTCATCCCATAAAATAAATAATGCTTCACTTACCGGATAAGCATAGCGGCGAAAATGTAGTTTTTCTTCTTCGTTCCAGTGTTGCTCTACATATCTTTTTGTAATGATGCGCTGGGAGTGGCCTTCGCCTTTGAAAATGATTTCGCCTTTTGAAATATTTCTGGATGCATAAATACCATAACCGGCAATGGCGTTCCCTTTCATTACAAAAGGTTTTAGATTTCTTTTATGTCTCGCAATTCCTTCCTTAATGATATGTTTCAAAAAACCAGCTTTACCAATACCGTCGTGCAATAAAATATAATCAGCCGAGCCTTCATATCCATCTTCATAAAAAACTGAACAGGTAAAATTGATTTCTAAAAAGTACAGTTCATTTTTTTCGTTTACCCTGAAATCTAGCCGGGCATAACCGAGACCATTGAATCCATTAAAAATTTTTTCCGTTGCGGTCTTCAATTGTTTTTCTAAAGCCTCATCTTGACAAGGCAGGTTACAGTCAGGATGTAGCTCAGCGGTTTTTAGAGCATAGGTTTTAAAAGAATGTCCCTCGGGGAAACGATACTCTACAGGTCGAAAAATCTTGCAGCTTTGTCCATCTTCATTGGCTGCTACTAATACCGTAAACTCTTTTCCTGCAATATATTCTTCTACTAACAGTGAACCAAATTCGTTCAGAATACTATCGCACTTTTGTTGAAGCTGCTCCTTTGTTTCTACAAAGGAATTTTCATCTACCCCCAAACTGTCTCCGGCCTTGGCAGGCTTTACAAACAATGGAAATTTTAATTGCTTTACGGCATCATCAATATCTTGTATATGATTTATTAAAACATAGCCAGGCGTTTTCACGCCTTCGCAATAGGCTACATACTTCATCAGTTCCTTGGGTGGGTCATACAGTTTTGCGGTAGGCCCGGTGTAAGGAAGTTTTAATAAATCTAAACTGTGAATTACATCCATGCCAGGCACTTCCCATTCCAGATAAGCTTCGCAAAGGTTGATAAAAATATCAAAGCCTTCTTTACTTAAATCTTTTAGTTGCTTATAAGTAGTGAGTTTGTTTAAGAAAACATGATGCACATCGTGGGCTGGCAACAAACTGCTAAGATTGCGAGGTGGGTCGTAGTTTTTATAATCGACACCAGTGGTAGAATAATCGGGTTGCAGCACGCAAATTTTCATAAACACGAATCTATATGATTGCTTTCAGAAAAATAAATATTTCAAACCGATACTAAGTTTTGCTTCAAATTTCTACTTAATGCATCCTTAATTATTTCCAGCACAATTTCGGAAAAAGAAATATCTGAAGCTTTAAGAATAGCACCGATGGATGTATAGTCTTCATCCTCACTCAGACCGCATTGTGCATTTACTTCGAGCAGCAATAATTTTCCACTTGCGGCTTCCTGCCTTATGTCAATGCGGCTATATCCTTTTCCGCCACAGGCTTTATATGCTCTCAAACTTAGTTCTTTCAACTCATCTGCAAGCGAGCCTCTAACCGCTTGGTAGTTATAAAAATTTTCATTGCCCGGCATGGGTGTTTCTTCTTCATATATTTCCCAAAGACGATCAAAGGATAAAAATTTTTCTGTCTCCGGCAGGGAAGGGTGAAATACTCTTTCCACGGGTTCATATACTTTGCAATGCGCTTCATCGTTGGCAGAGCCAGTTATAAAAGTTGTATATTCTGGTCCCGTAATAAATTGCTCTGCAAATAAACCATCAGCCAGTAAATTCCATCCACGATATCCTTTATGTATTTCTTCCAGTCTGTTTGTAAGTTCTGTTTCTGTTTTTACAACATTTTTTACCGATACACCCATACTGCCACCCGACACGGCAGGTTTGATAATCAAAGGCGAACCATCTTCCAGCATTAATTTGTTTAGTGGCTCCAAATTATCTGTTACTATAGCCCATTTTGCATTGGGAACTCCCGCCATATCAAAGGCTTTCTTCATTGGAATTTTAGAAGTAGTAAGTTCATAAAAATGAACATCGGAGCCGGTATAAGCAAGGCCGTGTTTTTCCAGTTCGTGTATAATAGAAATGCCGGGGGCCCCGTTAATCTCATCGCCATCACAAAGATTAAACACAAGTGGAGTGGTTCCATTTTTGCTTGTAGCAATATCTTCAATAACTTTCTTGAAATTATTTATGGTAACTGGTTGCCATTTCCATTTTGCATTCAACTGTTTAAAAACCTCAGTGTATTCTTTTATACTCTGAGAAAAATCATAATAATAGCTAAGGTTGGGGTCATCCGTTTCAAGTTGTGGTGTCAGCACCCAAATGGTGTAAGGATTTAAAAGAGAGGAAGATGAATTAGTAGTCATAAGGCTCAGGCACATTTTATTTTTGCAGCTCGTTTGGCTAATTGAGAGCTGATAAAACCAGTAAGTCGATAGCGAAATAATGTTTCTGCTGATAGATAGGCGGCGCCTTTTATAATTCCAAGACAAATGGGGCTACCGCAATTACAACTAAAAGCCTGTGACATTTTCCACTCGGTGGAGGGATAAAAAAAACTCAGTTCATCATTAAGCGCTATAGGTTTTAAAGCAATCAATTGCATGTGTTGAGTATCAAAAAACACATTGGGGCTGCAACTGTGATTGGTGTATTGTAAAAAATCAGGCTCTAAAGTAATATGCTTTCTAAATCCGGTTTGTATGGTAAGATAAGTTGGTTGCGAAGAAATAGAACCTGCATAAAAATTTGAAATATTATCGCCTGTATCAAAACTTTTTAATGAAAACAGGGCATTTTGACCCGTTACAATATGTTGTTTTCTTGATGCAAAATCATGATTGCTGATGGTGCGATAGGCCTCAGCCGCAGTTGTTGGCATAAATGGGTTGTAAATAGAAAGGAAAGTTATAGATAAACGACATTGTAGCAAATAAGTTTAATGTAAATTATATGAATGTGAATAACTACAGTGTTTATCCAAGCTGAAAATATAAAACAGAAATCTCTTAAATCTAATTAACACCTGACCTAATAGTTACATTCCCATACATAATCTTAAATTTGCCGTTTGCATGAATATGATAAGGCAAATAGGTAGGTGTGTAATTTTATTTTTCATCATTTTTATTAATGGCGTCAGTCTGAAAGCACAATGTGTTGGCGGCATTACCGGTTTTCCATATACTGAAAATTTTGAACTCAATGATGGTGGTTGGGTTTCGGGTGGTTTTGGAAATGACTGGGCATGGGGCATTCCCAATAAACCGGTAATAACAGGTGCTGCAAGTGGAGCCAAGTGTTGGATAACAGGCGGACTAACTGGCAGCAGTTATACAGCTTCTGAAGCCTCTTATTTAGTGAGTCCTTGTTTTGATTTTACCGGCGTTCAATATCCATATATTGAGTTCAAGGTTTTTTGGGAAACAGAACAACATTTTGATGGAGGCAGTTTTCAATATTCATTGGACAATGGTGCCAGCTGGTCAAATGTAGGCGCAGCAGGAGATCCGGTAAATTGTCTGAATGCAAACTGGTTTAATTTTTCACCTATAAATTATTTATCGCCACTAAGTGGTGTAAGAGATGGTTGGTCGGGCAATAAACAAACTACAAGTGGCGGCTGCAATGGCGGAAACGGTAGTAATGGCTGGTTGCAAGCCAAACACACCATGCCTTATCTGGGTGGTAAATCTGGTGTAATATTTCGTTTCATTTTTGGAGCTGGTACTATTTGCAATGCATTTGACGGATTTGCAATTGATGATATAAAAATTTCAGAAGCACTACCAAATGTAGCTTCCTTTACATATAATTGTATAAACAACAACACGGTAAGTTTTACAAATACGTCTATTCTTTGTCCTTCGTCTTATGATTGGAATTTTGGAGATCCCGCTTCGGGGGTAGATAACACAGACAACACAGCAAATGCCACCCATACATTTTCTGCACCGGGTAAATACACAGTTTCGCTAACGGTAAGCGGTCCTGGCAACGCACCTTCAACCATTACAAAAGATATTTATATAATATCTGCAAATGTTACCCAGTTGCAGTCGGTAGATTGTCAGACCAATACGGGAGGCTCATTAATGGTTTCTGTGGATGGAGCAACCGGGGCTTCACTTAATCTGCTTTGGAATACCGTGCCTTCACAATCGGGGTCTGTTATTTCCAATCTTACTGAGGGTATTTATAGTGTTCAGGTTTCTGGAACGGACGTATGTCCCATCACAGCTACTGGAAAAGCTGAAAAAGATATTTCCTGCATCGGTATATTTTTTCCATCGGCATTTACGCCTGATGGGGATGGAAAGAATGATGTATTTGGCCCGCTGGGCAGTTTGTTGTCGCTTACAAATTATCAATTAAGTATCTACAACCGCTGGGGTGAAAGAGTTTTTTTTTCAACCAATCCTTTTGAGAAATGGAACGGAAATGTAAAAGGCATGAAAACCGATGGTAATATTTTTGTGTGGCAATCTTCATTTAGCATCAATGGGCAAACGGTACAAAAAAGAAAAGGGACGATTTTATTAATCAGGTAGAAAAAATAATTGGGCTATTTTTCTTTTCTGTTGACTCCTAATGCAGCCATCACCATTCTGATTTCTCCAAATGAAATTTCGGCAGGCAGTTGATGTTTGATTGTCGTTAATGGGGCTTCTTCGTTTTTTTGAAATGCAGCTTCAATCAATTTGTATTTATCGCTACTTATCAGCTCATGGATATTGATTTCTCCGCTGGCAATAAAACGGCTGATATGTCCTTCAATGGTGCTGACAGCAAAATTTCTTTTTTTTGCAATTTCCGAAATCTTCATTCCTTCTTTATACATACGTAAAGATTCATTGAACGTACCTCCGGTTTTCTTTTTTGTTTCTAATTTAGTTGCTCTTTCCCGTTTTGGGTTTTTTTCATGAATAAGAGAGCTCAATTTATTTGCTTCACAATATTTTAAAACGATATCGAGAAACATTTGGCCATATTGCTCCAATTTAACATTGCCAAATCCGCTAATCTTTCTTACTTCTGACAATGTATGAGGAAGATAAAGAGCCAGCTCGTCAATGGATTTGCTGCTAAGCACCAAATAGACGGGTAAATCTTTCTCAGTACAAATAGTGTCTCTGAGATTTCTCAACTCCCTATGCAAAGCCGGATGTGGACTATCTGTTTTTTGTTTGGATACACCTGAATATACATTCATAGGAAACTGATGAAGAGTAAAGGAGTTTCTTCGATGATGCCATGCATCGGTATTTATATTTCCAGAGAAACCCAATAATAAATGTTTGTTGAGTTCTAATCCGGTAAAAATTTCTTTAAATAACTCATTACATTCTTTTGCATGAAGTTTACTATCTGTAATCAAAGGTGTATGAGAAACAAATGTTGAAACTTTTTGAAGTTCGGTTGTAAAATGTGTGGCAGCTCTTGTAGTTCTTTCTATGAAAGCTTGATTTTCTTCGGGTAATAGTGCGGTTTCAAACTGTGTTTTCATCCATGCATGAAATTTTTTTGCGGTTTCCTGTATCAAAACGAGTTGTTCAAGTAAATTATCACACCATTCCACAGCATGATTATTAAATGAATCTGTGTTTTCAAGAATATAATCTTTTAGATTGCTGGCACTTTGGATAATGTCAGAATAACTAAATGTGTTCATCAAAATCTTAAGCTGATATTCTTTTTTTGCGGCTTCAAGTTCGCTTTGCAGATGTACAGATGCAGAAATATTTTGCGAAAACTGTATAATTCGATTATCAGTAAACAAGCTGTTAGATTTGATTTTACTTTTTAAAATCAACCCTATCAAACTGGTACAGCGACTAAGTGCCACATAAACCTGGCCCGGCGCAAATGCTTCTCCCGCATCAATAATGGCTTTTTCAAATGTCAGTCCTTGACTTTTATGAATGGTAATAGCCCAGGCCAATCTCAATGGAAACTGGGAAAAGGAACCTAGCTTTTGTTCCATCACCTTTTGAGTACTTTTATCAACAGAATAATGAATATTTTCCCACTCTTCTTTATCTACAGTTATTTCCATTTCGTCGTTTTCACATTTTACGGTAATGGTGTCTTCTTCAAGAGATGTTACAGTTCCTATTTTACCATTGAAATATCGTTTGCCTCTATCTGCGCTATCATTTTTTATAAACATCACCTGTGAGCCTGGTTTCAGATAGAGAATTACTTCTGCCGGAAATGCTTTTTCCGGGAAGTCGCCGGTGATATTGGCTTCATATTGTGTAATATTTCCATCAAGGTTTTGCAAAGCCACCATATTTGTTTGTCTTGCCTGCTCATTATGTGTTGTAAGCACTATATATCCATCATTTTTACTTCTTCTAAAACCAGGTTGCATTCTGTCTTCCAAAATAGAATAACCTTCATTGTCCAACTCATTGTTGCGAACCTGATTGAGTAGTGCAATAAATTTTTGTTCGCTTTGACGATAAATTTTATCAAACTCAATATAAAGCGGTGGTTCATCTTTAATCACCTGGCTGCTGAAGAAAAAGGGGCTATCATAGTATTCTCTGAATAAATTCCATTCGGCATCCTTAACAACCGGTGGCAATTGAAACATATCGCCAATAAACAACATTTGTACGCCTCCAAATTTTTCATAAGGATTTTTTCGGAAGTAGCGAAGAATGGTATCCACGGCATCTAAAGTGTCGCAACGCACCATGCTTACTTCATCAATAATAAGCAGTTCCAGTTGTTGCCAAAGTTTTCTTTTTTCATTATTCACCCGCATGCGGCTGATTAGATTGTGGCGGTTTACTGTTTCTTCTTTGCTGCCATTAAATCCCGTTCTTTTTGTTTCGGGGATAAAGGGTGCGAGTGGCAGTTGAAAAAAAGAGTGAAGCGTAACACCTCCGGCGTTGATGGCGGCCACCCCAGTAGGAGCTACCACGGCCATTTGTTTGGGGCAATTTTCTTTGATGTATTTTAGGAAAGTTGTTTTACCGGTACCTGCCTTGCCTGTAAGAAAAATATTGCGGTTGGTTTGGTTGATGAGATCTGCTGCCAACTGAAACAGGGTGTTTGAGGTATCGGGGGTAAACATAATTTCTCAAATTTTTTTACTGCTAAAGATTACGAAATAACACAAAAGATTTGTTTTGCCACAAAAGAATACTAATGGCCACGAAAGAATTTTTTTGCTACGAAATCACACGAATGAACACAAAATAAATCTTGAACCCACTTTGTGAACCTTGGTGCCTTTGTGACGTTAACTTTTCTGCCACAAAAGCACACGAATTAACACGAATGACGGCTGATTATTTTTTGGCCAAGAAAGGAGATTAATTATTTAAAAAATCAAACGCTTATGCTCCTACTTGGATTTTCCAAAGTTGATGATTAAACCAATTCTGCATCCGGAAGCTTTCATGTAGTTTAATGTTTGTTGGATTGATTTTTCAATGACTCCTTCTTCTCCTGATTTTATTTCTAATATCATTCGATCCATTACAGTAAAGTCTGATTTGAATTTATGTTTCAATATTTTGCCTTTATAAAGAATATCCATTTCATTTTCCCGTATAAAAGGAAGTTCGTTGCTCTTAAGTTCAATTTCTAAAGCATCTTTATAAACGACTTCTGAAAATCCGTATCCTAAAGTTTTCCAAACTTCGATACAACAGCCAATGATGGCATAGGATTCTTCTTTGTAAAATATTTCTGCCATATAAATATTGTTTAATTGTTTTATAAATTTTTTTTGCCACGAAATCACACGAATGAGCACGAAATTTTTCTTTGACTCGAAGAAAAAGGAATAAGAATCTTTTTGAACCATCGTGCCCTTGTGTCTTTGTGGCGTTATTTTTTGCCACGAAATCACACGAATGAGCACGAAATTTTTCTTTGACTCGAAGAAAAAGGAATAAGAATCTTTTTGAACCATCGTGCCCTTGTGTCTTTGTGGCGTTATTTTTTGCCACGAAATCACACGAATGAGCACGAAATATTTCTTTGACTCGAGGAATAAAGAATATGAATCTTTGTGAACCCTAGTTCCCTTGTGTCTTTGTGGCGTTATTTTTTGTCACGAAATCACACGAATGACAACGATATTTTTCTTTGACTCGAAGAAAAAAGAATAAGAATCTTTTTTGAACCATCGTGCCCTTGTGTCTTTGTGGCGTTATTTTTTGCCACGAAATCACACGAATGAGCACGAAATATTTCATTGACTCGAGGAAAAAAGAATAAGAATCTTTTTGAACCATCTTGCCCTTGTGTCTTTGTGGCGTTATTTTTTTGCTACGAAATCACACGAATGATCACGAAATTTTTCTTTGACTCGAAGAAAAAGGAATATGAATCTTTTTGAACCATCGTGCCCTTGTGTCTTTGTGGCGTTGTTTTTTGCCACGAAATCACACGAATGAGCACGAAATTAATTTTTCAAGAAAGTGAACGAATGGGATTGAAAAAGAAAGTCACGAAATCGCACTGTGTAAAACCTGCTAATCAAAAATTTCTTTTTGCAGTTCATTGTGCGATTTCGTGACTGTAGAAAAGTTATGCTTCAGCTTTTGCGCCAATAAGCAATAACTCATTTACTTGAACTTCTGTAATTGTTCTTTTTTTACCTTCCTTGTCTTCATAACTGCGGTTGATAAGCTTTCCTTCAATGGCAACTTCTTTACCCTTGGTTAAAAACTTTTCAGCAATTTCAGCCACCTTACCCCAGGCTACTAAATTATGCCACTGTGTTTCTGTTACTTTCTCTCCTTTGGCATTGCGGTAGCTCTCACTGGTGGCTACGCTAAAGCGGGCCATCTTTTTACCACTGTCAAATGTTTTTACTTCGGGTGCGTTACCCAGGTTGCCAATCAATTGCACTTTGTTTTTTAATGCGTACATAACTTTGAATTTTGTGCCCCCGTTTTGTTTTTTGCGGAAGCGGTTTAAAATTTATTTATTTCAGCCAACCGTTATCAGCGATTGACAACACAAAGATGATAGTGCCTAAAACCGGCAGCCGGAGATTAATCGTTTCTATGCGAAGCTAATCGGGTAAAAACGTTTGCACACGGATAATTTTCCCTATATTCATAGCCTGAAACCCATGCTATGACTACATCTGAGCAAAAAAATTGCCTCGCTTGCGGAAAGGCTTTAAAAGGAAGAGTAGATAAAAAATTTTGTGATGACTACTGTCGCAATAACTACAATAATCAGCAAAAAGCAAAGAGCAATTATAGTAGTATGGTAAGAAATATCAACAATGCTTTATTGAAAAACAGAAAAGTGCTGGAGACCATTTTGCCCGATGGAGAAGAAACAGCAAAGGCAAACAGAGATAAATTACAAAGCCTCGGTTTTCATTTTAAATATCATACACATATATATACTACTAAAACCGGCAAAGCCTATTTCTATTGTTACGATTATGGTTATCTGCCGCTGGATAATGATTGGTTTTTAATAGTTCGCCGCAAAGAAGAATAAGCCCATTATTTTTGCAACATGTCTAACCCCGTTATCTGTATAGGAGCCGCATTTATTGATGAGCTCTTTCATGCAAAAGAACCCATGCTACTGGCAACCACCAACGATGCCGTAGTAACCAAAACTGCCGGAGGAGTAAGCCGCAATATTGCACATCAGCTGGCATTGCTTGGCGTACCGGTACAATTGATCAGTGTTTTTGGAAACGACAGCGATGGCGACTGGTTGAAAAAATGCTGTACTGATGCAGGTGTAAAATTAGACGGCTCTATTACCAAAGAAGGGCTGAGTGGAAAATACACCGGCATTCTAAATGTCGATGGCTCTTTGTTCTCTGCATTTCTCACCAATGCGGCCAATCATCTCATCACACCCTATCATTTGGGTAAGCATATCGACTTACTAAAAACCGCTTCTTATATTTTGGCTGACGCAAACATAAATGTAGATACTGCCGAGTGGTTACTTGCTTTTAGCAATGAAACAGGAATACCTTTTATTCTGGAACCCGTATCGGTGCCGCCTGCAAAAAAATACAGAGATGTAAATTTAAAAGGACTGCATTTGGTAACACCCAATGAAGATGAGCTGCCGGTGCTGTGTTCCGAAAAATCATTTTTTACACAACAACAAGTGGATGAGTTGCTGCAAAGAGGCGTACAACAAATATGGTTGCACAATGGCAAACATGGCTCTGCATTGTATTCGCCCGGCAAATCTGTTTCTTTACATGCACCTGAAATTGAAGTGGTAGATTGTACCGGAGCAGGTGATGGTTCTTTATCCGGTTTTATTCTTGGAAAATTTTTGGGACTGGATGATTTAGGTTGTCTGAAACTTGCACATACATTATCTGCCGAAATATTACAGGTGAATGGAGCCATTGCCACACATTTGAATCAGGAAAAACTGCTGCAACAAGTACCGAAGTATTATCCGGGTTAATGAATAATGAACATTGAACACGGAATGATGAATGAAGTGAGATCTCAATGATCAAATATTGATTTCAAAGTGGAATATTAATTTTCATTTTGAACATCATTTGTAAGTTCAAATAATAATTACATTTTTTTTTAACCTGTTGTGTAAAGACAAGCACCCATTTCATCATTCATTATTCCTTGTTTAATATTCATGATTATATTATGAATAAAAAATTTCGTGTACGTTTGTATTTCAATCTCTTTGTTTTTTAATGAATCAATTTCTTCAAGTACATCCGGAAATACAAGACGCTCTGGCCACACAAAAGCCGGTAGTAGCGCTGGAGTCCACCATCATTTCGCACGGCATGCCTTATCCGCAAAATGTAGAAACTGCATTGGCAGTGGAGCAAACGGTAAGAGAGAATGGCGCCATTCCGGCTACCATAGCCATCATCAATGGAAAGTGTCGGGTGGGATTATCAGCACAGGAACTGGAAGCATTTGGCAAAGAAAAAAATGTATGGAAAGTAAGTCTGCGTGATATGCCCTTTGT
>Ga0209063_1000211_pt1 | contig 56089 bp, 55 predicted proteins | sample KloWWTmeKNB19Kit_FD_187177 | JGI IMG/M metagenome (GOLD analysis project Ga0209063, IMG submission 187177) | Active sludge microbial communities from Klosterneuburg, Austria, studying microevolution and ecology of nitrifiers - Klosterneuburg... | ecosystem: Engineered > WWTP > Aerobic digester >... | reverse complement strand
TCAACGCGAAGAACCCACGCTGCCAATGAAGAGCCGCTGGGTCTGTATACCCGTTGAAGAAGGTGAAATCATTCGGGTAGAGCCGCGCACGGAGACTGTTCTGCGTGCTAAAATCGATCGAGAGTTGCGGGATGGTACGCAAGTGGAGATCCGTTGTACTGCCCACATCCGCACCGAGCCATTCGGTGCCAGTGATCAAATCACCACCAGGCACTCGATTCCAATCGAATTGAGCTTGGGCCATCTGCATGATCATTGATCCTGCCAAGGCAAGAAGGCATTGCTTTATATGCATTGTCGATCGTTGTTTGAACGACCGGACCTTAACGCACGACGAACTTCACGACATGTTGCTGCTCCCTACCTTGAACGCGGAGATAGTACAACCCTGCACTAGCCGGCTTTGCTAACTCCATGGTCGATCCCGTAAAGGTGCCATTAACGAGAACTCTACCCAACCCATCCAAGACTTCGGCCCTGAAGACCTCTTCATTCCACTGCACTAGGATCGTTCCACCAGACCATTGGATCTGAGGAACGATCGATTCAGCATCTTGGATCCCAACCCCGTTGCATCCTATGCCCAGTGGTATTACCTCCACCCCGTCGATCAGATAGAACGTGATCCCATACCAAGGTTCCGTATCGCCCACCTGAAATGCAGTGGTGAGCGAGTCCGGGAAGAAGTTACCCAGCACCAAATGGGAGTATGCACTATCCGCCACGAATGTACCTTCCACCACTGTCCATGCAGCTGTATCTGCTACAGGCACTATCGTTCGGAGATGGGCAAAGTTCGTGTAGGGAAAGTCAGGCCCAGAAATGCCGGACCAAGCATTGGTGCGCGTAGTGAACAGCATACCAACGTTGTTGCACGCGGTGCTCCCCCCAGCCAACCAGTAATTCCCATTATTCGCCGTGTTAATGCGAAAACGCAATTGGTAGGTGCATCCGATCACCAAGGGCTGGAGCAACTCGGTACCCACGTATTCGCGGTAATCGCCCAGTACAGCATCATAAGCGTAGACGCCCACATAGGCATCGCCCTCCCAGGCATATTGAAAGGTCCAACCGTTCTGTGGCACACTCACTAGGGTATCGATGGATTGCAAAATCCCTGCACAGGCATTTAAGTACTCCGGGCTGTTCAACCAACTGTACCAAAACAGTGGCCTATCACCTTCCTGGAAGCCTATAGAGTACGGGCAGGTATCCCGCAGTTCAAAACTCGGGTTGGGCACCAAGTTCTGAGCAACGCTTGTAAGCGGAGCAAAGAACAGCAAGCAGCAAAGCAGGCAAGCCTGCCCACTCCGCCACTTGCTGTTCGTTGTTCCAAGAAGCATTCGTTCGTGTTCGTGATGCTTTCGCATCGGTCCGGTCATTGTTGCCGCTAGTACTAATGCCCTTGTCCGTCGCGGTTTCGTCAAGGCATCCTTAGGTTATGCTGAAAGGTGCAGCGGCACGTTGTGGTGGTGCGATACCTTTGTGCTGTTCTGTTTCGTTTACCTATGCAACTGGGTTAGGTGGGACATGAGCGTCCGAGGCCCCTGGTGTTTGCGCACCGGGGGCTTTTTTGTGAGGCCATGCAGACCCTATTGGCGTAGAGAGAGAGAGAGAGAGAGAGCCGATGCGCTGTGGCGATCGGCTTGTAGGCGAGTAGTATTTATATGTAACATTCTCGCCATTGTAATGCCAAGGTACGTGCGCATTCGTGTTTTGGCGCTCACGTTTGAAAAGTTTCTTGGCATGTCCTTTTATGGGCAGTGCATGGTCTTGAACTCGTACGCTCGGTGAGTCCTGTGTGCCCTGTGAGAACTGCACGTCCCAGAGAATCTCGGACATGAGATCGTTGCCCTAGAACCAATGATCATGAGCTTCGATCACCATGTGTGCCCGACCTTCGCACTGTGAAACCGAACGAGATCTCTGCTCTACTCCGTTTGGAGGCAGCCTTGGAGGTGCGGCAGCGTGCGGCATGGGCGGGGATGCTGCTGTACGTCGTGAGCGCGGTGTATGTGTGCTATCTGGCCGTGAAAGGCGGCTTGGGTGTGGCCACGTGGAATGCCTTGTTCTGGATCATCCTGCTTTTTGCAGGAAGAAACCACCACTGTTCCGATCAACAGCAATGAAAAAGACCTCGCATCGGCGAAAGAATATCCAAGAAGCTCCATCTGTGCATGAGTTCGTGCGCTGATCAATGCATGATCACAAGACGGGAGGTGAGGGTCCGTGCCGGCGCCGCACCGATCAACTTGAGCGAATACGTTCCCGGGGTAATGCCCGCGATGTCACAGATGACCTGTGCACCAGTGCCCGTATGCGGCAACGACAGGATGCGACCACTGATATCGACCAGTTCCACTGCGGAAATGGGCCCTGTCGCAGACAGTATCACGCGGTCCCGTGCGGGGTTGGGGTGAACAGAGAACGTTCCTTCCATGGGGGACAACACGCTGGAGGTTAGACAAAGTGAAGGCAACGGATCCAGTTCGATCTCATTGCCCGGTAACAGGTCATGCCCGGTAAAGCCCGTGAAATCCTCTCGGTATGACTCGCAGCGGAATACTGCGTTGAGTTGAGGGGGGGCCCCTTGCGTGATGGGCCCGGTGTTGGTCACGGGGTTGAAGTATTCCCAAACCTGATCCCCATTGGCATCGGTACGAATGAAGTGGCCATGCGGACCATCGGTGATAAGAAAGCCATCATCCACCGCGAAGACCCCTCCGAGGTTCACGCCGAAGAAATCCGTGGGGACAGGTGCCGTCCATGTCCAAAATGAGGTGGCTGGTCCGGCCGCAATGCCGGGCTGCAATTTATAGTGGCCTTCCATGTCCAGCGCGGGATCTATGAGGTCCACACTGGAGTAGTTCCCCTCGGGCCGATCATTACCGTTGTTGAAAACCATGATCTTTCCAGCATCGGGATGGCCTGAGGGCAACCAGGTAGCATGGTGCTGGCCAAATAATTTGCGGTCGTTCAACGCACCTGTTCCATACGCTTCGGGGTTGCCCCACCGATAGAGCAGATCGCCGCCGTGGCCGCTCGCCCCGCCGGTGCTTCCTGCCGCTTCTGCTGTAGTGGTGCTGTGATCGATCACCCAGAACTCATCAAAATTGTGGACGCTGACCATGACCTCATCGCGCTCCGCATTGTACGCGATGGAGTTGATATGAAGCCAATCGAGATTGGAGGGTGGTCCGACCCGATAATTGATGTCGATCCGCTCGGGCCGTTGGGAGGACTGCGCGAAGTTTGGAAGTTCAGGATCGAGATTCTGGACCAAGTGGTCCCATGCACGCCAAGTCCAGACAATATCGGCCTGGTCGGGTCCGGTCGGATGTAGTTCCAACAACTTTTCGCTCCAAAGGTGGTTCTGGCTGTACGAGGTGTCCTTGCCGTGCGCGAACGCGTCCGCGGAGGAACGCAATTCCCAAACGATGGTGAGGATGTTGCCGTTGGGCATCACCGTGAAGTCGTGGTGCTGGCACATGCTGTCATTGGAGAGCGAATAGCTCCAGATCAGGTCGCCATCCCAATTGAAGCGTTCGATCACGCCGCCATTGCCCCCGCCATGGAAGTCGACATTGCTCACGGAACCCGCCCGCAGCACGGTACCGTCCGGTTGCAATTGGGCCGTGGCCCCGGCCGAATGTGCGCTTACCCATTGCTTGACTTCCCTTCCGCATCCGTCGATGAGATACGTGATGTTGCTATTCATCGGAGTAAAAAGGGCGTAACCCGGCAGGTCGGCATCGTATTGGGTGAGCCCTACGGTGCGTTGTGCTTGCGACACCGTTGCAAGGACGGTGGCGGCTAACAAAAGAAAAGATCGCATAGGAGTTTCTGAGTGGCCGAATTGGATCGCGACGGCGCCCCAAGATAGACGGTAGTGGAAAAGCCGATCCAGGCAAGCTCCTTCACTGGGGCGGAACGGAGGGAAAGCGAACACGGAGAGTATTCTGAATAGTTCTTTGGAAAACCCAGCTCCTCGTGGAGCACAGTCCAGAGCTAGCAGGTGTTCATCGGCAAGATCCGGGCAACCGATCGGTCCAAGGAGGATCCGAACGAAGTAAGATGCCTAGGGTCCAATGATCATAAGGCTCCGATCAACGCGTCCAACAGTGTTACACGTTCCGCTCCGGGATAGCCTAAAGGGTACCTTTGGCACCCGCGCCCACAGCCCATTCTCTCCACCGATGAAACCCGCCGAGATCAGTGCATTACTCCGACTGGAGGCAGCCTTGGACCTGCGGCAGCGTGCGGCATGGGCGGGGATGCTGCTGTACGTCGTGAGCGCGGTGTATGTGTGCTATCTGGCCGTGAAAGGCGGCTTGGGTGTGGCCACGTGGAATGCCTTGTTCTGGATCATCCTCCTTTTTGCGGCCTTCAATGCGTTGGCGCGCTCCTTCCAGCGCGAAGATGCCGGACGCCAATTGTACCTGTACACCTTGGTGGATCCAAGCAGCGTGGTACTGGCCCGTGTGCTCTACAATGCGCTGACCATGGTGGTTCTGGGTCTTGTGAGTTTGTTGATCTATAGCCTGCTGATGGGGAGCGAGGTGCTGCGCGAAGCCGACCTACTGCAATTCGTGCTTGCGGTGATCGTTGGTGCGACCGGCTTTGCGACGGTGCTGACGTTGATCTCCGCGATCGCGGCCCGTGCAGGCAACGGGATCGGATTGATGGCGATCCTGGGCTTTCCACTCGTGCTGCCGTTGTTGCTCTTGGTGATGCGGGTAAGCAAGCTGGCGTTGGATGGCGTAGCGTGGAGCGTTACCGGCACGTACTTCGGCGGATTGGTGCTGCTGGATGTGATCACGGTGACCTTGGCCTGGATCCTCTTCCCCTACCTTTGGCGGGACTGAAATGGAAGGTGAACGGGGAGGCGCAAAGAGCGCAGAGAAAGACGAAATGCAGGGGCGGTTCGAAAAGGCTCTTGCGTTGCTTTCAGGGTATGTCCTACTCGCGGTGTGGCGCTGTATGGATCGTCGAACTGTAACATTCGGGATCCGATCGACATGGAATTGAGACATTGGTGGTGGAAGTTCTTGGCGATCGCCTTGTTGCTCTTCGCATCCATCACTGCCTTGCGCACGCCTTTGACACCGGCCTTGGTGCATGTTTCGCCGGACCGGATCGCGCCGGGTACTTCCGTGATCGAGGTGCTGGGCTACAACACCGACTTTCAAGCTGGATCCACGGTCGTGTATCTGGAGAATGCGGATCAACGGGTGTGTCCTAGCAGCACGGAAGTGACCGATGCCACGCATGTGCAAGCCACCTTCGACGTGCCTACCGGGCTGAAGGAACACTTGACCACCGTGGGCGTTGATCGGTTGCGGTATGAAGGAGCCCTGTTCACCGAAGGACTCGGCCAAGGCATTGAAGGGGGCGCTTGTGGGCCAAGTGACGCATCCAGCACGGTGGCCGATGCGCCGTTCGCTTTCCCGAACCGTAGCATCCTGTACGAAAGCATTCGCAACCTGCATTTCCATGTGCCGATGTGGTTCACCATGATCGTGTTGATGGCGATCTCCATGGTCCAGAGCATTCGGGTATTGGGTTCCAACGCGCTGGAGCAGGACCGTACGGCGGAATTGGCCGCTCAAGTGGGTCTGGTGTTCTGCGGCTTGGGCTTGGTGACCGGTGCATTTTGGGCGCGCGCGACCTGGGGCGCCTTCTGGACCAACGACGTGAAACTGAACGGCGCTGCGGTGACCGGCTTGATCTACTTGGCCTATTTCGTGCTCCGCGGTACGGTCCAGGATGCGCACAAACGGGCGCGACTGGCGGCCATATACAACATCTTCGCCTTCGTGTTGTTGGTGATGTTCCTCTTCGTGGTGCCCCGGCTGAATGCGGTGGACAGCTTGCACCCCGGCAACGGTGGTAACAGCGGCTTCAGCGATCTGGATCTGGACAACCGCTTGCGCATGATCTTCTACCCGGCCGTGCTGGGTTGGGTCCTGCTGGGCGTATGGATGTTGAACCTTCGCGTCCGTGCCGCTCGGATCGCTGAACCCCTTGACCCATGAGGACCCCGCTCCTACTCTCCTTCCTGTTCCTCGCCTTGACCACCATGGCCCAAGCACCGGGCTGGTTGGAGAACACCCTGTACGGCAACGGCAAATTCAACGTGGTGGTGGTGGTGGTCGCGTTGATCATCCTCGGGATCGGCCTGTGGATGTGGCGGATGGATCGCCGGATCAGCACCTTGGAAAAGGATCGCAAATAAGGATCGGGCCGATGTCCGCCTGTTCGTTCGGACCTTTGTACCCCATCAAAAGCTTGCGCCGGGCTTCGGCGTTCGATCCATGAAACGTTCTCACATCATCGCCATCGTGATCATCGCCGTCTCCATTGGGGCGCTCGTGGGATCCTTGTATGACAGCAGCACCTACGCCGATCTGGACCAGGCCTTGGCGCATCCGGGCAAGGAGTACCATGTGGTGGGCACTCTGGACCGGTCCCAAGAGATCGTGTACGAACCCAGCCTGAATGCGAGCCTTACCACCTTCAGCATGCGCGATCTGGAAGGCAAGACCTGCAAGGTGCACCTGAACAAAGCCAAGCCGCAGGACCTGGAACGCAGCGAACGTTTGGTACTCATCGGAAAGGCCAATGAACAAGGTGAATTCGAGGCGCGCGACATGTTGATGAAGTGCCCGAGCAAGTACAATGAGGAGAATAGGGTTGAGGGTTGACCGCCTTCTCGAGGCGCTTCGGCGAGTTGAAACGTTGAGGGTTGAGAGTTGAACATTGACGATCGAACATTGAGGCTTGAGACTTAAGATCTGGAACTTGAAGCTTAAGGCTTGAAGCTTAAAGCTTGAGCCTTGAAATTGAGCATGGTTGAATACATCGGAGAACACCTTTGGGCGGGGCAGCTAGGCCATGCTTTGGCGATCGTCTCACTTGTGGGCGGATTGCTCGGCACTTTGGGATTCTTTCTTGGCACGGCACGGCATTCCGGCGAATGGATCCGGGTGGGTCGCATAGGCTTTAGACTGCATTCGGTCGCGGTGCTCGGCATCGTGATGACGCTATTCACCATGTTGTTCAACCACTGGTTCGAATACGACTACGTCTGGAAACACAGCAACTTGCAGATGCCGCTCAAGTTCATCGCGAGCTGCTTCTGGGAAGGTCAGGAAGGGTCATTCCTGTTGTGGACCTTCTGGCACATGGTGCTGGGGAATGTGTTGATGTGGCGGATGTCCAAGGGCCGTGGTTCTGCACCGGATACCAGTTCATGGGAAGCCCCCGTGATGACGGTGATCTCCAGTGTGCAGGTCTTCCTGGCCGTCATGTTGCTCGGTATCTATGTGGGCGATGTGCGAGTGGGCAGTAGCCCCTTCCTGTTGATCCGCGAACTGCCGGAGAACATCGGACTGCCATGGACGGCCATGGCGAACTACCTCTCTGCCATTCCACAATTCGCTGATGGCCGTGGTTTGAATCCATTGTTGCAGAATTATTGGATGGTGATCCATCCACCCACCTTGTTCTTGGGATTTGCGGCCACCTTGATTCCTTTCGCATTTGCGATCGCAGGACTCTGGCGCGGCGACAAGCGCGGCTGGATCGCACCTGCCCTTCCGTGGACCTATTTCGGGATCATGATCCTGGGCACGGGCATCCTGATGGGTGGAGCATGGGCGTATGAAGCGTTGAGTTTCGGCGGATTCTGGGCGTGGGATCCCGTGGAGAACGCCTCCTTGGTACCCTGGCTCACCTTGGTGGGTGCGGGTCATTTGATGTTGGTGAACAAGCGCAAACCGACGGCACTCTTCAGCCTCTACCTGCTCACGCTGATCACCTTCATCCTGATCCTGTACTCCACCTTCTTGACGCGGTCGGGCGTCCTTGGCGATACCAGCGTACACAGCTTCACCGGCGATGGCATGTTGCCCGGCCTGCTGCTCTTCCTGCTCTTCTACATCACCCTGAGCGTGATGATGCTGTTGGGTCGTCCGAGCGATCGTCGGTTCTTCGTGGGCGTTTCCTTGGCACTTTTGGCCATTGGTGTGGGCTTTGGGATCCAAGTACAAGCCATCCTGCTCTTCGGTACCATTTGCATGGGCACGTTGATCGGCGCCTACCGAAAGGGATTCGCCAGCACCGAACCCGAAGAATCGTTGTGGTCGCGGGAATTCTGGTTGTTCATCGGTTCGCTGGTGCTGCTGTTGAGTGCCGTTCAGATCACCTTCAGCACCTCCGTTCCGGTATGGAACATGTTGCTAGAGCCATTGAGTCCGGTATTCTGGTGGATCGCGGATCATACGAACAGCAACTTCTTCCGCGAACTGGCCGATGCCCGCTTGGCCCCGCCGGGTGATGCCATAGCCCACTACAACAAGTGGCAGATCCCCTTCGCGTTCATCGTCACTATGCTGGTCGCCTTCGGTCAATACTTGCGGTGGAAGGAAAGCGACATGAAGCAATTCCGAAAGCAGATCGGAGTTTCGGTGATCCTCGCCCTCGCGTTGACGATCCTGGCCGTGTTCCTTTTGGAATACACACTACCGGAGTTGAACCTGATCGCCTTACTCTTCTCCGCACTGTTCGCGATCACGGCGAATGCACTTTATATCCCTCGGGTACTCAAGGGTCGATTGACGAATGCCGGTCCATCCGTGGCGCATGTGGGCTTCGCGCTGGTATTGCTTGGCGCACTCATCAGTACCAGTCGGCAGAATGAAGTGAGCCGCAATACGCGGAACATGGATCTGCGCTTCCTGAATGAGGGTTTCGATAACAGCGAGGACATCCTGCTCTATCGTGGTGACACTTTGTTGATGGGAGATCACTTCGTCCATTACCGCGAGAAGCACCAAGAAGGAGTGAACCTGTATTATGCGATGGACTACTTCGCGAAGGAACCACGGGACTATGCGATGGACGACACCGTGCGTGTGGGGGACATGCTTTTCGCTTCACGGGATGATCACCGCGCAGGACCGCATTTCTTGAAAGATCAACCCGATCACTGGACACCGATCGAGGGCTTCAGTCGCCGAGCCTTGTGGTATACGCCGGAATGGAGTTCGTACCGACCCGGCTCCAAAGTGTTCGAACTGGCCCCATTCATTCAGATCAATCCACGCTTCGGGAACGTGGCCGAACCAAGCACCAAACATTGGTTGGATCGCGACCTCTACACGCACGTGCGGTACGCAGACATGACCTTGGCCAGCGATACAGCGGATGATACTTGGATGCCGGATCGGTTGTTCGATAAACAGGAAGGCGATACCATCATCACGCCTTCGGCCATGGCCATTATCGACAGCGTGTATCTGGTCAACGATAGTGTAACGCGGGCAATGCTCGGAGATCGGTACACCGTGTACGCCGCGCACATCCGGGTCCGCGATCTGTACCTGCGCGACCGGTGGTTCGAGGCCAAGCCCTTGGTGATCTATGCCGATGGACAACCGGTGATGGGCAAGGCGGCCGAATTGGGACCGCTCCGGATCCGGTATTCCTTGGCCACGGTAGAATTTCCAAAGGGACCGATCATGGGACACAGTGGTCCAATGCCGGGAACGGAAACCCAGCGGACCAAGATCGGCTTGAATGTGGCCGAAGCGGAATTCCTGGTGTTGCAAGCCATCGTATTCCCGGGCATCAACATCCTGTGGATCGGTTGCGTGTTGATGTTCTTGGGCACCTTCATGGCGGTGCGGCAGCGGATCATCGCAAAGCCGAAGCAGAAATGAAGGTCACCTTGATCGGAACCGGTCGTGTGGCCTTTCATTTCGGGCATGCATTGCAACGGGCTGGACACACCGTCGAGGGCATCGTTGGTCGGAACACCGCACATACCACGACGTTGGCTGCGGATCTGAACGTTCCCGCGTTCACGATGAACGATCCACTCCCACCTTGTGATGTGATCATGATCGCCGTCAGCGATGATGCCATTTCCGAGGTCGCAACGAAGCTTCCGATCAACGATGCTGTAGTGATCCATACCAGTGGGGCCAGCGAATTGGGTCGGTTGGAGCCGCATCCGCATCGCGCCGTTCTTTGGCCCGTGATGACCTTGAGCCCCGGAGCTCCAGCGGATCTTCGGGAAGTACCGTTGGTCACGGATGCGAACACGTCGCATGCGCGGGATGTCGTGTACGCATTGGCAACGAGTTTGAGCGATATGGTACGCGCCTTGGTCCACGAGGATCGCGAGCTTGTCCACGCTGCAGCGGCCATCAGCACGAACTTCCCGTTGCATCTATTGGATCGAGCGCAAACTTTGCTGAGCGAGCGCGGCATCGACCCCGGCCTCATCCTCCCCTCCTTCATGGCCATGGTGGAGAAGGCAGGTTCCATGGGGCCGCACGATGCACTCACCGGACCTGCGCGAAGAGGCGATCTTGGAACGGTGCGTCGTCATATCGATCGTTTGACACACGACCCCGAACTTCGCGCGGCCTACGCCCTCATCAGCAGTTCGATCCTGCGGGCCTACGGCCATCCGGACCATGAGCAATTCGACCTATAAGGAACGCCTCGCGGGGTTGACCACCTTCTGTTTCGACGTGGACGGTGTGTTCACGGACGGCAGGAATTTGTTGATCCCCGGAATGGACCCGGTCCGCACCTTCCACACCCGCGACGCTTATGCCGTGCAACATGCGCTGAAGGAAGGACTGCGGATCATCATCATCAGTGGTGGACATTCCGAAGGGGTGCGCGAAAGCCTAGTGCGGCAGGGCATCGCGGATATCCACCTCGGCACCGTGAACAAGCCGGCGCTATTCGACCAGCTCATTTCCGAAGGGTTGGACCCCGCACACACGGCCTACATGGGCGACGACATCCCGGACCTACGCGTGATGCAACGCGTGGCTTTCCCCTGTTGTCCGGCCGATGCGGTTCCGGAGATCAAGGCCATCAGCACCTTCATCAGCGTGGCGAAAGGTGGCGAAGGATGTGTGCGTGATCTACTGGAACAGGCCATGAAGGTGCAAGGCAAATGGCTCACCGAGAACGCACACCAGTGGTAACGAGGTCCAAGTTGTACCGATGAAGGATCTCATTCGCCTCACCCGTCCGCTGAACCTGCTGATCATCACAGGCACCATGCTGCTGATGCGGTACGGCGTGATCGGCGGGAATTTGCAACGCGGTTTGAACCAGTTGATGGCCGAAGTCGGTGGTATTACACGTGCGCAACTTGAACTTCCGGTGGGCTATGGCCCACAAATGCCGTTGTTGGACTTTCTCCTGTTGATCTTGAGCACGGTCCTGGTGGCGGCAGGTGGCAACGTGATCAACGACTACTTCGATACGCGGATCGACCGCATCAACCGACCCGGAGAGGTGATCGTGGGGCGTACGGTGAAACGGCGGGTAGCGATGACCGGTCATGCCGTTCTCAGCGGTCTTGGAGTGCTCGTAGGTACGTATGTGGCTTGGCACAGTGGGCTATTGAAGTGGGCGGCCATTCCCGCCTTCGCAGTGGGCGCTTTGTGGACCTACAGCACCAGTTTGAAACGCCGATTGATCGCAGGTAACGTGCTCGTAGCGGTGCTCACGGCCTTGGTCCCACTCACCGTCGGACTGTATGAACTGCCCATGCTTCACCAAGCGATCGAAGAAGGCTGGATCGTCGGCCTACCCAATGGGGACCGTTACGCCATGGAACCCTATTTCCGTGAACTGTGGTATTGGTTCTTGGGCTTCTCCTTGTTCGCATTCCTAAGCACTTTGGTCCGCGAACTGCAAAAGGACATGGCCGATGTAAAAGGCGACGAAGCCGAAGGATGCCGCACCATACCGATCGTGTGGGGCATGAAGTGGGCCAAGGCCATCGCTCTGTTCCACATCGGGCTGATCCTGGTCCTGCTACTCTTCATTCGGTCGCAAATGTTGCGTGACACCTTGTCCTATTGGTACATCGGGGTGGCCATCATCGGCCCGTTGTTGCTTTCTGCGGGCTTCACCTATCAAGCCGCAACACGCAGCGAATTCAACCGCGCAGGGGCGGTCATGAAGGTGGCCATGGTGATGGCCGTTGGATATGCACTCGTGATCCGATCCATTCCATGAACCTTCCTTGGCGATTGATCCTGGCCTCAGCCTCACCGCGTAGGCGGCAACTTCTGCAAGGATTGGATCTGCCGGTCGAGATCACGCATGTGGAGGTGGATGAGACACCCCCGACCGGGATGCCCATCCGTGACGTTGCCGAATTCCTGGCCCGCAAGAAATCCGAGGCATGGACGGGAACGCTTGCGAATGATCAAGTATTGGTCACGGCCGACACCACGGTAGTACTCGGCGAGCAGTTGCTGAACAAACCCGAGGATGCGGAAGAAGCCAAAGCGATGTTGCGCACCTTATCGGGACGGACCCACGAAGTGTACACCGGTGTGTGCTTACGCACTCAGCGCGGCACCAAGAGCTTTGCAGATATCGCGAAGGTCACTTTCGGGTCGCTGAGTGACCACCAGATCGCGTACTACGTAGAGAAGTACACCCCTTTCGACAAAGCCGGTGCGTACGGCGTACAGGACTGGATCGGCTACGTGGCCGTGGAGCGGATCGAAGGGAGTTTCTACACGGTGATGGGGCTGCCCTTGCACCGGATCGCCAGTGCACTCTACGAATTGGACGCACCCGCGGTTGATCAATTCGCTCCTGCGAACCCCTGCAAGTAGCAATGGGGAACGAAAGGAAACGTGTATACCACTAACGGATCAAGGCCAAGTGGCCATTGCGTGTACGCATCTTTTGTTCCGTATCGCGCACTTTCACTTGCCATTGATAGATGCCTTGTGGCAAGCCATCCCCGTCCCAAGGTTCCAACGGATCCTGGGTCGAATGGATCAGCGTACCCCACCGATCGAAGACCTCCAACCGAAAGAACTCCGGGTTCACGACCGTGGTGCGGACCAGGAACCCATCGTTGATGCCATCGTTATTCGGAGTGAAGGCATTCGGTGCATACAACGCAAAGGCATCTTCAACGCAGACAACGGCCTCCGTTCGGTCCGTGCAGCCGCCCTCATTCGCCACCTCCAAGCTTACTGTATAGCACGCCACCGCAGGGTAACTGAATGCCGGGGAGCGTTCACTGGAGAAGGTGTTGAGCAGATCGCCGAAGGACCAATTCCACACGGTGGCACCCGAACTCCGATCAAGGAACTGGAACGTCGGATCATCGATCAAGGCCACGTCCGGAGTGGCAGAGAAAGCTGCCACAGGAGCTTGCAGTGCCTCGATCGCATTTACAGCGGTGAATGCTCCAGTGCATCCTTCCGGCGTGGTGATCGACAAGGTCACATCGTACGTACCGGCATCCGTGTAACAATGTGCTGGACCCGGAAGGTCATCGGCCAATGCGCCATCGCCGAAACTCCACGCACGCACACCGGCAACGCCCGTGGCATCGTTGAACGTGACGCACAACGGTACACAGCCGCTATCGATGTCCCAATTGAATGACGGCACGATCGGCTCGACCACATCGATCAGGATCGATCCTTCCGCACTTGTACATCCGTTGGCATCCGTCACCGTAACTACGTACGCCGTGGTCTGCAATGGTGCCACCTCTGGTCCTTCGGTGGACCAGATGACGGAATATGGTGGTGTGCCGCCCACGCCATCGGCGCTAAGGGTCATGTTTCCGCCAGCACAGATCACGGCATCCTCGGAAGTGGTCAAGAGCAGCGCATCGGGCTCCGAAACGGTCACTTGCACATCGACCGTACACCCTTGATCATCCGCTACGGAACAGGTGTAATTCCCTGCGGCCAATCCCGTAGCCGATGCCGCACTACCACCCACAGGGGCCCAAGCGAAGGTGTAATTCCCGGAGCCGCCGGAGACTTCCACCGCTGCCGTTCCATTCGCCAGTCCAGCACAAGTCACATCGGTATGTTCCACCACCGTGCCCAAGGCTCCGGATCCGGCAGCGACGGTCCCGGTGCCTTGTACAGGGCACATACCCGTTGCCTGCACCAGCACGGTGTAGTCCCCGGGAGCTAGATCATCGATGGTCTGCGTGGCCCCGTTCCCAGGCGACCACGAGTAGGTGAATGGTCCGTTACTTCCGGTGATGTTGGCCGTCGCGGTGCCACTATTCGGAACGCAGCCCACATCGGTGGTGACCACCTCCAGCCCTGCGATCGTGACCTCGGTCGTAACGGATTGCGGTTCGGCACAGGACGCGGCCATGGTCAACGAGACCGTATAGGTGCCAGGGCCGGAAAAGGTGTGTGATGCCAGTGCGCCATTGGCTGCATTACCAGCGCCCGAGGCCGGATCGCCGAAGGACCATGCACTACTCGCCGGACAAAGCGACGCCGTGTTGGTGAAGTTCACCGTATTCCCGGCACAGAGGAAGGTGATCCCTGGATCCAGGGTCGGGGCTTCACCGATGTACACGTTGTCTATGGCCACTCCATCGAAGGTGTTGCAGATACTACCGGCTCCGAAGACGAAGCGGAACTTCACCGGCGCATTCGTGGGCAGATCATCCAAGCAATGTGCGGCGGTTACCCAATCCCCGCTACCACCGCCGTTGGCGCATCCGCCATTCACTGCGGTACCGCTCCACCCCTGCCGTGGGCTGGCCAGGTTCAGTGCAGTGATGTTCGCGCTGTTGAACCAGTTCGTGGTCAAACAATCGGCATCACCCACACCTCCAACGTTTACCCAAGTAACCCCTCCGTTCGGTGAATACTGAAGCCCAATGCCGTCGTAGTTCGGTTCGGTCTCCCAATAGATACTGAAGGCCAAGAAAGGCCGGTTGAGCACAGAGAGATCGAAACAAGGTGTTTCCAACCAACTCTGCTGGTTGTTGGAATAGAAACTACCGGTGAGTCCGCCCACGCACCAGGCCTTGGTCCCTTCTGCTGCACCGTTGATGCTGGGGTGTGCCGGAACTCCCCAGGCCCAATCATTATTGGTTCCGCCCGAGATCCAAGCAGGTGCCGCTTCGAAGCCTTCGTTGTACGGGAAGGTGGAAATGGAGGTGATGCATTGAGCGTGAATGCGCGGCGAGCATAGCACGGATCCAACCAGGAGCGTAATCCACCACCGTCGACATTGATCCGTGTTCATCCCCTCTCTTTCATCCCAGCACCCTAGCGAAGTACGGTGATGTGCCCTGTGAGCGTGTGTTCCACGCCGTCCGCGCCCATTGCGACCAGCGTATAGAAATAGGTACCGTCCGAAACGTGTTCACCGCTCATACTGCGGCCATCCCAAACCTCACCTACTCGTTTCAATTCATTCACCTTTTGACCCCAACGATTGTAGATGAGGACCTCCACACTCGTGATGTTCACTGCGTCCATCAACAACAGATCGTTGTGGCGATCGCCGTTGGGAGTGAATACATTCGGAAGCGTGATCGAACTCGGGTTGCTTGACACGACCGAGGTGACCAGAATGACTTGCGACACAGTTGAACTACACCCATCCAACGTGGCCGTGAGTTCCACCACATACTGACCCGGTGTGGTATACACGTTCGTCGGTGATGGAGCGGTACTGCTTTCACCGTCGCCCAGATCCCAAGAGAGCGTTGCATCCACCGGTGTGGTGGTGCTGTTGAATTGCACATTCAATGGTGCGAGGCCCGAAGTGGGAATCGCAGTGAAGGACGTATTCAATGGCGATGCCGTTACCGCAAGGCCATCGGAATCGGTTCCGCAGCCATTCGAAACCGAAGCGATGTACAGCCCGGGTGCAGAAACAACGAGCGTAGACCCCGAGGCACCCGTATTCCACGTAACGGAAGTCGCACTGGTGGCCGTTAGCACTGTGGTGGCACCCGGACAGAGGAACGTATTCCCCGAAACCGTGACCGTCGGTGGAACACCAACGACCACTTCCAATGATGCGGTGGACGAACCGCAGGAATTGGAGGCGGTGACGCTTACAGCACCCGGTGTATCCACGGTAATGGAAGCCGTTGTTGCCCCGGTGCTCCACACGTAGCTATCGCCACCGCTCGCCACCAATGTTGCGCTTTGGCCAGCGCACAATTGGGGATCGCCAGAGATGGAGGCCGAAGGAAGCGGATCCACGACCACTTCGGCGCTGGCCTCTGCCGTACCGCAAGCGGATGTACCGGTGACTGTGTACGTGCCTGCTGCCTCCACGGTGATGGACGCAGTCGTGGTCTGGTCGTTCCAGACAAAGGAATCCGCACCGGTGGCGGTGAGGACCGTGCTTTCACCCGCACAGATGGAAAGATCACCGGAGATGCTCACCAACGGACTTGTGGCTTCCGTCACCGTAACGGATCCGGTAACAGAACCGCAGTTGTTCGATCCTGTGACCGAATAAACACCCGGTGTGGTCACTGTGATGCTTGCCGTTGATTCGCCACCATCCCAAACGTATTGCGACGCTCCACTGACGGTGATCTCCGTGCTTTCACCTGGACAGAGCTGCGTAATTCCGGAGAAGGAAAGCGTTGGCAACGGATCCACGACCACTTCTGCGCTGGCTTGCGCTGTGCCGCACACGGAAGTGCCCGTTACGGTGTATGTGCCCGCCGCATCAACGGTGATGGAAGGCGTCGTTGCTTGGTTGCTCCAGAGATAGGAAGTTGCTCCGGCAGCCGAAAGGACCGTGGTCTCCCCTTCACAAATGGAAAGACTTCCGGAGATACCCACCACAGGTGCCGCGGCTTGGGTCACATTGATGGACTCCGTTGCCGAACCGCAGTTGTTGGATCCATTGACGGAATAGTTTCCCGGCGTGGTCACCGTGATGCTAGCGGTGAAGTCCCCGGTGCTCCAGATGTATTGGGAAGCACCACTGGCGGTAAGGACCGTGCTTTGTCCGGGGCAGATCTGCGGAACGCCTGAAATAACGACGGTCACTCCGGTCGATTGGATCACTTCCACAGAACCCGATCCCGATCCACAGGCATTGGTTCCCATCACTGAAAAAGTGCCCAAGTTGGTCACTGTGATGGATGCCGTGGTCTCTCCAGTGCTCCAGAGGTAGGAGTCCGCTCCGGTGGCGGTCAACACCACCTCATCACCGGGACAAAGGCTCACAGGGCCGCTAGGAACCATGGTAACGGTCGGTCCATTGCCAGCGGGGATACTGACCGTTCCGCAGATGGGATCCACGCAATCGGTCTGGGCGCAGAGGGTGAGGATCACGGTAGCGAGATCACCGGGACCTGCGGTGTATGTCGTATTCAAGGCATTCGGATCGCCGAAAGTCCCGGTACCTCCTTGCCATTGCACACTCGTGAACGTGCCCCCGATCACTTCCCCAGTGAGTGTCACTGTGCCCGTGCCTCCACAGAGCACACCGTCGACTTCGGCTTGCACGAATAGCGGATCGAAGGGGGCTTGGCAACCGTAATTCACATAACTGACATCCGGCACGCCAGGCCAAGAGAATTCCACGGTACCACCATCGGTTTCGCCGTTCTGGCCACCATAGGTCCCTTCGGTATTCACCAACAGCTCGCGTACATAACTCACGGTATCGCTACAGTTCGTTGCATTGTCGAACAGGATCAGGGTACGCACATCCGAGCCGGCAGGAGGAGTTGGACTAGCAGGCTGACCAGCTGCTGGGCTATTGGCGAAATGTCCGGCGGTGTTCCCCGCATTCTGGAAGATCAGGTAGATCGTATCCGTGAGGGCCTCGAATGAATTGCCCACCAAGCACATTTCCGTGCTGGTGACCAGAAGGACCGAACTACCCGGCGGGATCACACCGCCCGGAGGTTCCAGCAAGAAGCCGCAACTCACGATGGTGGAATTGAGCTGCTCGGTGATCGAAGCGGTCGTGGTATTCTGCACGATCCCACGCCACGTGCCATTGGGCCAATTCGCTTCCAGATCGGACAGCGCAATGGGGTTCGGACCTGTGCGGAACCGCACCATTTCATTTTGGCCTTCGCTGCTTCCGTCGCACGTAGCGAATGGATTGCACGCATCCACTAGAATGCTCTCGATCTCAAGGCATTGAGTTGGGATCTGTGCGAACAAGGACGCGGTCAGGGCGTGTGCTCCAAATAGGATGGCCACGAGACCGGAACGAAGGGCGGAACGATGCATTCGATGTGATGACGGAATTCGGGGTGTAAAGGTCGCTCGATCGGCTGAACCTCAGCGCCATGGATGTTAGGAGAATGTCAACAAAGTCCGAACTCGGCAACAAGATCGAGCAGCCCGATGAAAACCCGGTCAGGCGGACCGATCCTTAGCGCGTTGCCAATAGGTCTCCATTTCGACCAAGGTCATCTCCCCCATCACCTTGCCGTCTTTGGCACTTTCGGTCTCCAAGAACTGGAAGCGCTGAATGAACTTGCGGTTGGTGCGCTCCAAGGCCTCGTCGGGGTCGATGTCCAAGAAGCGTGCGTAGTTCACCAGACTGAAAAGGACATCGCCCAATTCCTCAGCTTGTTTATCGCTGCCGTTCTCCACCTCGTGTTTCAATTCGCCCAGTTCCTCGTTCACCTTGGCCCAGACCTGATCGCGATGGTCCCAATCGAACCCGACGCCGCGCGCCTTGTCCTGAATGCGGATCGCTTTCACCATGCTGGGTAGGCCACGGGGCACCCCTTCCAGCACACTTTTGCGTTCACCGCTCTCGCCTTTCTCCGCCAGTTTGATCTTCTCCCAATTCGCTTTCACCTCGGCTTCATCCTTCACGTTGACATCACCATAGATGTGCGGATGCCTCCGGATCAGCTTTTCACAAATGCCATTGAGCACCTCGGTGATGTCGAACGCCCCTTGCTCGTTTCCGATCTTGGCGTAGAAGACCATGTGCAGCAAAAGATCTCCCAGCTCTTTCTTCACTTCGGGGAGGTCGTTGTTCAAGATGGCATCGCCCAACTCGTAGGTCTCCTCGATCGTCAATGGGCGCAAGGTCTCCATGGTCTGCTTGCGGTCCCACGGGCACTCGGCGCGAAGCGTGTCCATGATCTCCAACAGGCGTAAGAAGGCGGTGGCTCGTGGATCCATGGCGGAAATGTATGGACACGGTCCAAATCGGTTTGCCGAGGAGTTCGACGGATCGCGCACCTTCGCAGTGCATGGGCTTCTGGAACCGTTACCCGAACCGCTTCACGGTGATCCTTGGTGTGGTCGCGCTGTTGCTCTTCGTATTGGAACACGTCAACGGACGGTTCTGGTTGAATGACTTTCGCGTGTACTACGGCGCCGGATCATCCTTGCTACAGGGTGAACCATTGTACGGTGTGGCCCACGGGTTGGGCACCGGCGTGTTCAAGTACGCACCACTTCTGGCACTGTTCTACGCACTGTTCGCGTGGTTGCCGTATAGTGTTGCAGCGTCGCTTCAATACCTGTTGATCACGATCGCTTTCGTGGATGGCATGCGACGGATCGATCGTTTGGTACGCGAACGTTGGTTGAACGGGGAACAGGCATCCTACGTACCGCTTTTCATCACGGCATTGGTCGGTGTGGTCCACCTGCACCGGGAGTTGCATTTGGGCAATATCAACATGATGTTGCTGTGGATGCTGGTGGTCGCTCTGGAAGCGTTGTTGCAGGATAGGCCATTGCGCGGTGGTATGATCCTCGGCCTAGCGATCCTGGCCAAACCGCACTTCCTCGTGCTTGTACCGCTGTTGGCGCTTCGGCGGAAGTGGAAGCTCGGCGGCGTGGTGTTGATCACGATCGCCTTTGGTTTGCTGGTGCCTACGTTCTTCTTCGGTTGGACGGGGAACATCGTGGCTCACAGCGATTGGCTACAGGCCATGTCCTCCCACAATGCCGCCCTCATCTACACCGGAGGAGATGATCATCGGGCGGTGAATACGATCTATTCGTTCATTCACCGAGCGGTATTTCAATACTTCATCGATCCACCATCCACCGTTGAGGTCGTTGCTATCCTCGCCGTGATCGCCTTGTTCATTGGGGGCTTCGTCCTGTGGAACCGAAAGCAGCGAAACAACGATCGGGACTTCAGCTTCGAGTACCTCTTGTTGGTGGGTCTGGTGCCCTGCATCACACTGACCGATACGGAGCACTTCTTGCTCGCACTGCCATTGGTGACCTACCTCGTTCATCGGTCGCTGCATGCGGCGGATCAACGCTGGCTCTTGGCCTTCACTGTACCGCTCTTGTTCGCATACGGTGGTAACTGGGAAGATGCACTCGGTCCGCTTTCCGATCGATCGGTGCAAATAGGCGCATTGGGTATCGGGACCTTCGGCATCGCGATCCTGTGTTCCGTACTTTGGATACGATCGAACCGAATTCCTTCCACCGTGTCCTAGTCCCATGCGCACCTTATTCTTCTCGTTGCTGTTCCTTCCGCTCGCCGGCCAAGCCCAAGAGCTGTACTTCCCACCGGTCATCGGCAATGCCTGGGAGACGGTGGATCCTGCGGAACTCGGTTGGTGTCCGGAGAATATCCCGGCACTCCTTCAATTCCTCGATGAGAGCAATAGTAAAGCCTTCATCGTGCTCAAGGACGGTCGCATCGTGATGGAGCACTACTTCGGAACATTCACGGTGGATAGCTCATGGTATTGGGCCAGTGCCGGCAAGAGCTTGACCGCGTTCATGGTCGGCCTTGCGCAGGAGGATGGATTGCTGGACATCGATGAACCAACGAGCTTGTACTTGGGTGAAGGGTGGACAAGCTGCACACCGGAACAGGAAGCCGCGATCACGATCCGGAACCAATTGACCATGACCACCGGCTTGGACGATTCCGGCAACGTGGATTGCACCGATCCGGAATGCCTGACCTACCTCGCGGAACCATACACGCGGTGGGCATACCACAACGCACCCTACACCTTGTTGGATGGTGTGATCAGTGCAGCTACGGGTCAAACGCTGAACGGTTATCTCTTCAGTGAACTTTCGCTGCCGACGGGTATGTATGGCACCTACTTGCCGATCGGATACAACAATGTATTCTTCAGCAAACCACGGGTGATGGCACGTTTCGGGTTGCTGTGCATGAACGGCGGAACGTGGAACGGCAACGTGATCATGAGCGATCCCGGCTACTTCGAAGCCATGACCACACCTTCGCAAACCCTGAACGAAGCTTACGGCTATTTGTGGTGGTTGAACGGACAAGCGTCCTATCAACTTCCGGGACTTCAGTTGGAACTTCCGGGTCCCATCATGCCCGATGCCCCATTGGAAGCCTACAACGCGTTGGGCAAGAATGGCCAGATCATCAACGTGGTGCCGTCGCAAGGACTGGTGGTTGTGCGTATGGGGAACTTGCCGGACGGTCTTTTCGTTCCGAATCTGTACAACAACGAGATCTGGCAATACCTGAATGCGGTGATCTGCGCACCGACATCGGTGAATGTTCCGGTGAATGAAGTCGCGCTGGAGTTGTACCCCAACCCCACCCAGGACCGGTTGCACATAACGCTGCCTGCGGGAGACCATGAAGGCGAGTTGCGTATCCTGGATGCACTCGGAAGGGAAGTGCTCACCCAGCAGATCCTATCAGCCAATACAGCGATCGGCTTGCAGAAGCTATCACCCGGCAGCTACCGATGTGTGTTGACCACGGACAGGGGGCTAGTGGTTCGCGGCTTTGTGAAGGAATGAGGAAGGACGCTGGATGCTTTCTCGGCACTATCTTGTCTATCGGTGATGGACGAGAAAACCGACGATCTGACTGTGCATTTGGAGCACCTCCTGCGTGATGCGACCCGATGCATCGCGATCAATTTCCGGTACGATACGCGGCTCATCGCGGCGGCCAAACGCGCTGGTACGAAATGGAGCGCGACCCACAAGCGATGGTACACGCCCAATACACCTAGGGATCTGAAGAACATCTTCGCGGCCTTCAAAGGAGTGGCATGGGTGGACATGAATGGGCTACGGAAGAACCCAGAAAAGCTGATCCGCAAGCCATCTGTGCCGTCCCCACGGTCAGGATCCGATCCAAAACCATTGAATCCAACGCAGACCGAGGCACTGGATGCTATGCGCCGGAAACTGGAGATCGCCCGATACAGCACCAACACCATCAATACTTACTTGAGTGCGACCAAGCAACTGTTCCAACACTTCCCCACTCAACGCCCGGACGAGATCAGAACGGAGGACATCGAAGCCTACCAACACCACTTGGCCTCAACTCGTAAGGTCAGCAACAGCTATCTCAACCAGGTGGTGAACGCTGTTCGGTACTATTACAAGGATGTATTGAGCGAACCACAGCGTGTAAAATTCATTGAACGACCGCGCGGTGAACGCAAGCTGCCCAAGGTGCTAAGCGAGGAAAAAGTAGCGGCGATCCTGAAGGCCGTGGACAACACCAAGCACAAGTGCATACTGATGTTGATCTACTCGGCAGGGCTGCGGCTGGGCGAATTGCTGGCCTTGGAGCGCACCGACATTATCCCCGAACGCAAGCAAGTGCTCATACGTGGTGGGAAAGGAGGCAAGGATCGCATTACACTGTTGAGCGAAAAGATGCTTGCGCTACTAACCGTATACTTGGATAGGTACAGACCACGGACCTACCTATTCGAAAGCCCAGAGGGTGGCATGTATTCCGCAACAAGTGTCCAAATGGTCTTCAAGCGTGCTAAAAAGAAGGCGGGGGTAACCGCACCCGCAACAGTACATACGCTTCGACATTCCTTCGCAACACATCTTTTGGAGAATGGTACCGATCTGCGCTACATTCAAACCCTGTTAGGCCATGCTTCCAGCAAGACCACAGAGATCTACACACATGTCAGCACAAAGGCCATTGGCAAGATCCGAAGCCCGTTGGATAACTTGGACGTGTAATGTGCATAGGCTGAACCATAGGAGAAATAAACCACATATGTTCACAACCGAGTAGTTATGCCACAGCCCAATACGCCGACGCACTAAACCCATCGCCCGGATGAATACGACCAATGCACCAGAACCACGACTACTCATTGACAAACATTTAGATGTGTACGACTATGTTGAGGCAAGGCGCGAGTGGAAGAAGGGAGACGTTCTCTCGGTATGCTACCCAAGTGCAGCGGAGCAAATGGGGTTTTCTGATGGGCTGTTTACCATTCGGATAGAGTTCATGTTTCTGATAATGGACCCAGAGCGCAACAGCCTGCGATTGACGGACTGGAAGCACGACCAGCGATGGCTGGTGCCGGTGGACATTGTTACAGCACAACCAGCACGATGGATACATGATTGGTCTACCAAGGTCGCAGAGCGTTACTTGTCACAGATAAAGACAGCGAAAGCCGTTGGCCCATACGTTGACTACGACTTGCCAGTTGACCCATTGTTGGCCGAGAATACACGACAAATGATTGCGACCAAGTACGACCAACTTTTCAAGCGATAGCTCCGGAGTGGCGTTACGTTCATGGCATCACCATACCCATACACGGTTTCGCTCATGACGTGGTATACGGGCAGATGCTCTTGGGCCGGTTCTGCGTTGGGCCTTGTAGTTACCTCGCTCCACATGCGTGCCCATGGCGCAACGTCTGACAACTCCTTACGCTTGGACTTGAAAAGAGAAAAGAGAAATGAAAAGGCCGTGGCATAACAGCCCCTTGTCGCAACCCTCCTTCGTCGGCCTTCGTCAAGCGGCGGAACGTTATGCCACAGCCCAATACGCCTACGCGCAAAGCCGACGCACGAAAATACAACAGAACCCGGCCCGGCTGAGAACCCAGAAAAGGGCGGCAGCCAATGCCGCCCGAGAACTTCGGGTAAAGACGAAATCAGCTCAATTGTTTTCGGTGGACGCAATTCACCGGTTTGTCTATTTTGGCGCATCCATGTCGGAGTTGCTAGGGTTTCATACGTGCAAACAAGACAACGGCGAAGATTACGTCCTCGCGAACGCTCCATTTCCGTCAAGGTATAGCGATAAACACCCGGAAAGAGACCCATTCCTTGGTGAGGGCCGATATCTTTGGTACAACGACCTTAATCAGGCTCATTGGTGGGGTGAGTGTAGACTTAAATGCCCATACTATGTCTTAGAAATCGGCGTTCCTTACTCGGAAGGCGACTTCTACGACCTTTGTGAGCCAGACAATCAGCAACTCTTTGGCACCGTAGTTCGGAAGCTTGAAGAGTTCGGTCACTTAGCCATTGACGAGCCAATTGGCAAGATTCTTGAGTTCATTAGAATCCTTGCTAGAGATGACCCAAATTGGAACATTAAACTCTTCACAGTCGTTAGAGGAGAGGAGCGAAAACACGGGGGGCGCTACCCACGTAACTTCAGAAGAGTCTCACCCGGGAGATCGTTCTTTGAACTTGCGCCAGTCTTTGTCCTTTGCGTCTATGAGGAATATGACCTAGCTTTGCTGCGCAAGCGAATGGTTGGAAACAACATAAGTCGCTAGAAATGAACAAGATAGCCAATACCTTCGAGCGCATCTATGAGTACATGGATCGCAACCCTGATAAGGTGAAGGCAGCATGGGGTAAAGCCAGTGAGCTACCTGTCGTAGGTCCAACAGCTTACGAATTACTTTATGACGAGATGGGACCTTACGGGTACCCGCGCCTGAATACGTCATTCATAGACCTCTTTGTCTTGGAGGATTCTCCAGAACCCGAGTTTGACACGACTTGGTTTGACAAAGTCTTGGATGCATACAAACGTCAGGATACTTTTGACCCAGACATAGGGTTTACTCCTCCAACAGTAAATGTGGCGGGCATCGAGCCCGCCACACTTATTTTATAGCTACTATCGCGTAATGAACACAGAGGACTCGCGACAAGGTTCTGAGGATGTAATCCAGCATGCCATTGCATTGGTGAACTTTGTCATCACCAAGGTTGACTTCTTTGTTCCTCCAGGTGAAACCGATTTGCCGGACTCAGAAGTTGGCATGAGCCACAAGGTGGCTTTTGAAGATGGCCTTGACAGAGCATTCATGGTACTGATTCAATTACGCCTGAAGTCAGTTCAAGAAAGTGATTTTAGACTCAATGTAGATGCCGTAGCTCTTTTCAACACGAATAAGCCCATCGACGAGCAATTCAAACAATCTCCTTTGGCAAATGTCAACGCGGTTGCTATCGCGTTTCCATTTCTGAGAAGCTTCCTAGCTTCATTCACTGTTAATGCTGGTGTGCCTCGTCTTATCCTTCCATCCGTGAATTTTCACAAGGTTAGTAAGGTGACTAGCGAGCACACCAAGAAGAGCGCTGGCGGTGAGGAGCCTTCCTCACCCAATCCATAACTGAAGCCGGGCCGGGTTCTGAGTCCCGCTTGTCCACGCGATCGCTTATGTTCGTGATATGAAAGGGTACAAGCCGCCGCAGCCTCCCAAACTTCCTCTGTTGCCATCCGAAAAGGAGCAGGAGTATATGAGGGTCATTGCTGAGGCCATCCTAATGTTCCATCCCATAGAGTTCACCTACGCCACGGACAACCACGCGAAGTGGCGGGCGGGCTACCCTTGTAGGGTCGGCGAACTGAACAACGGAAACCTTGGACTTGAAGCATACAACCCCAACTGGACTACGGACAGCGGAACCCGCAGGCAGCCGCACAAGCTCTTTCTACTAAAGGACATGGACAACCTTCGCCTTGGCGACGGCATGTTCAGTTCCTTCGAGATAATCGGCTACGAACACGTCAGCGAGCGGTTTGCTCGCGTTGAGGCAGAGTTGTAGCCCATTCAACAGAAACCTTGACCCTTTGCAGCCTCTTATCATTCAGGTCTGCGAGTATGCCGAGCACGTCTTCATTCGGCAACGTGTCCCCGCAGGACCAAACCGTTGACAGGTAATCGGTACTCGCCCCATGAAGAACCAGCGCCCTGCCAAGCTCCTGAATGATCTCGTCCTTGATACAACGCTCAGATGAATCAGAAAGGGCCGTGGCATAACAGCCGCTTGTCGCAATCCTCCTTCGTCGGCCTTCGTCAAGCGGCGGAACGTTGACGGTAATCAAGAGAACAATCAAATCCATCCGAAAAAGTCACCTACCAATAAAACCCTTGGCGATGAATCATTTAATGATAGGGTATACTATGGTCGCCCTTCTGACTACTATGGCTTGCTCCACATCTTCACTAGATAGGGCACCGGATGCTATTCAGGTAACCTACAGGCCTGACTCTTCCCAACTTACTCAGAAACTACACCAGCACTTTGATTCTATCACTTGGCAGAATTTCGTATTCACCGAGCTCGGCTTCAACGTACTTGTCCCTTCTAATTGGGGTTCGTGCCCTACTGGCAAATCGATTCTTTTGTGTGTTCTGGACTCGGCCAGTAACGAGCCCTTTAAGTCAAACATTGCCGTTTCTGTCTATCCTAGCGACAATCTTCTTGACTTTAAGAGAAGGATGTTTACTGAGCGTCAGGATCAGCTAAACTGGACACTTGTTGAAGACGGTGAAAATCCTTACTTCTGGACAAAGAATAGCTATACCTCGTACACTACAGTTTACGTTCAAAACGGTCATGACCATGAACTTGGATTTTGGTGTTATGCTTTTATACATAAAGATCGAGTCATCGACATAACTCTTGCAGGGTTACTCTCAGACGTAGATCGTCTAGATTACATGTTCAAATTTATTACAAGCAGAATCGAATCCCTGTAACTAAACGGATATTTATGGATGGGAGTTGGGAACAAAAGTGACATAAGAGGATTTTCACGGGAACTAATGGGTAAATACAACTACCGCCAACATGCTCTTGCAGCAAGCCGCCCTTGACCCGGTGCCAACTCCCGTTGAAGCGATGAACACCTCGTACAGGAACAAGATCACGAAAGGCGGCCTGCGGCAAGCGCAGGCCCGTTATGCCACAGCCCAATACGCCGCCGCACAGAGGCTAACGCACGTAAGAACAAATCCTCAAGCCATGACAGAAACGACCGACTACGTTCAACTTTTCGAGAACCTGAAGAAGACCTTCGAGAAGATTTATGAGATGAAGTGGAGTGATGACAAAGCATTGTTCACGCAGTTTGGGTTGCTGTACTTCTCAGTGGACGCCAATCGCGGCGCAACCGCAAGGGCCAACATCCTGAACGAGAAACTCGACAGGCTTGCATCATCCCTTGGTAAATAGGTCTTCGACAGGGCCGCCTTCTGCTGAACGCAATTTGCGCGCATCCCGCCACTCCGGCGGGTCGTTGACGCTGATTACGTATCGACCATCGTTGACAAGGCGCTCGGACTTGATGCCACGCCGCCGCGCAAAACATAGCGCACGAAAGAATGCGCCCAACAGAGACCTAATGCACATCATGGATGAACTTGAGTTTAGTGCCGTACAGAGGGACGAAGACCCTATCGTTGAAGTCTATCCTGACCCGGACCCGTCGAAGCCAGTGGAGGATTTCTCCATGTCCCATGAACTTCCTGCCGAAGGACACATGTTCTACATCTTCAAGTTCCGGATAAAGCTCCGTCACAACGGACAAATCATCAAGGTGCGCCAGCTTTACACGTACTGGATAAATCACGACCCGACCAAGCTCATGAAAGACAAAGAAGGAGCGTCGTACTTCTTCATCGACCTTGTTTTTGAAGCCATTGAAGAGGCGAACACAGCACTGAAAGAAAGGGGTCTGAAAATAGACCTCGAATGGGACCGTGACCGTATGAGAAAATCTATTGAACATCTGATGGGTCAGTACGGCAGCTGAGGCCGAGGTTCAAGTTGAAATCGTAATCCTCCGATAGTAACGATGCCTTTAGATACGCCCTACCAGCAGCATCCATTCGATACCGATCATTGTGCCTGCGCTCACGGGTGCGAAAGAGAGAAGAGAGAAATGAAAGGGCCGTGGCATAACAGCCGCTTGTCGCAAGCCCCCTCAACACAGGCCGACGCTTCGGGCCTGCGTCAAGCGGCGGAACGTTGTGCAACATTAAAAACCAAAATTGAAAACTTGGATTAAATACGGAATAGCAAACGCAATAATTGGACTTATAGTCGGTATTTACATTGCAATTACCGCAATTGGAGACGGATACTATGTATTTCCGATTGCTGCACCTATTGCAGCGTTTATTGTTGGTGGATTCTTATGGAATAAGATTGTTAAAAACGAATACGATTCTACAAAGATTATAATTACAGGACTGTTGACAGGGACAGTATCGCACTATGTAACATTTGTGCTGCTAAGTATTGGAATGAATATTTGTTATTGGACTACAGGTGAATGTACAGGCTCACTTGGAGACCCACCAGCAAGTATTTTAAGTATGTTAGGTGGAGCGTTTGCTTTCTCGTTTTTCAGCCTTCTATTTGTCGGTTGGATAACAGCCCCATATTCCGTTATAATTGGACTGATAATAAAGCGATTAAATAAAAGAAAAAACGTTGCACAACACAGCATATAGCTTATGGCGGGTGAACGGCTGCCAACAAGGCTTTCGCTTCGTAGTCAGCTTTGGTTTCGGTGGAAAGGAAAGTGCTTCGAAACCGCCACAAGCCATATGCAAACCGTTGAACACCATTCCGCGCAAAACCGCGCAACGGTGTTCAACACTAATGACCACAGCCAATAGGTACCACGCGGCGCAACGGGCCGTCTTGATCGCTACGCGAACTGCTTCACGGAAAGCGCGATGATGCGGCAGCACTCCATGAGTTGCTCTTCGGTGATGACAAGAGGTGGTGCGAAACGGATGATATCACCGTGCGTTGGCTTTGCTAGCAGACCGTTGTCGCGTAGTAACAAGCACAATTCCCAAGCGGTCTTCGGAGAACCATCGGCCGCTTTGCGCGCTTCGATCACCACCGCATTCAACAGCCCTTTGCCGCGTACGAGCTTCACGTAGTTGAATGCATCCACGAGTTTCTGCATCTCGCTGCGGAAGATCACACCGAGTCGTTCGGACTGCGCTGCGAGTTGTTCATCCTTCACGATCTCCAACGCTTCCATGGCCAATCGCGCGGCCATCGGGTTTCCACCGAACGTACTGCCGTGGCTACCGGGCGTAAAGACTTCCATCACCGCATTGTCAGCCAGCACCACGCTTACCGGGTACATTCCGCCACTGACCGCCTTACCGAGTACCACCACATCCGGACGTTCTCCACTGTGCTCGCTGCACAGCAACTTGCCGGTGCGTGCAATGCCCGTTTGTACCTCGTCGGCCATGAAAAGCACGTTGTTCGCACGGCACAGTTGAATGGCCTTGCCGATGTAGGCATCATCCGGCACGAACACACCGGCCTCACCTTGGATCGGCTCCACAAGAAAGGCACATACCGTAGGGTCTGCGAGCGCTTTCTCCAATGCGGGAAGATCGTTGTACGGAATGGTGATGAAGCCGGGGGTATATGGTCCGAACGCGGTGTTGCTATCCGGGTCGGTACTGGCACTGATGATGGTGATGGTACGCCCATGGAAGTTGCCTTCGCACACGATGATCTTCGCTGCATTCTTGGCGATGCCTTTCTTCTCATATCCCCATCGGCGTGCCATCTTCAGCGCTGTTTCAACCGCCTCGGCACCGGTATTCATCGGCATCATCCGTTCGTAGCCGAATGTTTTGCACACGTATTCTGCGTAACCGCCAAGTTTGCTGCTGTAGAATGCACGCGAGGTCAGCGTAAGCTCACCGGCCTGTTCCTGCATGGCCTTCACCAGTCGTGGGTGACAGTGTCCCTGGTTCACAGCGCTGTACGCACTGAGGAAGTCATAGTATCGTTTGCCTTCCACATCCCAAACGAAGACGCCTTTGCCGCGATCCAGTACCACCGGCAATGGATGGTAATTGTGCGCACTGTAACGCTCTTCGAGAGCGATGGCTTGTTGGGTCTTTGAAACGGTGGATGTGGTTTGCTGCATGGCTGAATGACGCGGGTCGGAAGGTTCGAATAGGCTGCAAAACTAGGGTAACTTCGCCGACCCCTTGCCCCAACGACACGACGGGATCCATGCGCAGAGCTCAGAAATTCAAGGAACCGATCCTTTGGGAGAACCTCTCCATTACCGGAGCTGGGGCCCAGGGCAAGGCCATTGCGAAGCACGATGGGTTGGTGGTCTTCGTGACCGGCGCGGTGCCAGGCGACGTTGTGGATGTGCGCGTGACGAAGAAGAAGAGCAATTTCGCCGAGGCGATCACAACACGGATCGTGTCGCCATCGCCGGATCGCATACCTGCTTTTTGCAAACACTTCGGTACGTGCGGAGGGTGTAAGTGGCAAGACCTCTCCTACCCCAAGCAACTCGAATACAAACAGCAACAGGTCATCGACAACTTGGAGCGGATCGGCGGTTTGGAGTTGCCGGAGGTCACCCCGATCATGGCTTCGAGCGAACTTCAGTACTACCGGAACAAATTGGAATTCTCGTTCTGCAACAGCCGGTGGTTCACGAAAGATGAAATGAGTGCCACGCCAGAAGCGGGCACAGAAGTGGATCGGAACGCATTGGGCTTCCACATCCCCATGCGCTTCGATCGGGTACTGGACATCAGTGAGTGCTTTCTACAACCGGCACCGAGCGATGCGATCCGCAACCACATCCGCGAACACGCACGTCAGCACGGACTCTCGTTCTATGATCCGCGTGCCCATGTCGGCTTTTTGCGCACCTTGTTGATCCGCACCACCACCACCGGCGAATGCATGGTATTGCTCGCACTGGGGCACGAGGACGTGGAAGCCCGGGAGCGGATCCTGGAAGGGTTGATGGAACGTTTTCCGGAACTCACCAGCGTGCTTTGGACGATCAACACCAAGAAGAACGACACCATCTACGACCTGGACATCCACCTGTTCCATGGCCGGGATCACATCGTTGAAGACCTGCCGGATGGCCCGAACGGACGGCCGTTGAAATTCCGGATCGGTCCGAAGACCTTCTTCCAAACGAATCCGGCCCAGACCATCGCCATGTACCGCCTCACGCGGGACTTAGCAGGGCTCACCGGTGGAGAGAATGTCTACGACCTGTATTGCGGTGCAGGAAGCATTACACTCTACCTCGCAGCGAAAGCAAAGCATGTAACGGGCGTTGAACTCGTCCCAGAAAGCGTGGCGGACGCGCGCATCAACGCCGAGTTCAACAACATCACGAATGTGAGTTTCGCGGCGGGTGATATGAAGAAGGTCTTGGACCCGGCCTTCGTGCAATTGCACGGTGCCCCCGATGTGGTGGTCACCGATCCTCCTCGCGCCGGCATGGACGAACCCGTGGTACGCCACTTGTTGGAATTGGCGCCACCACGGATCGTTTACGTGAGTTGCAATCCGGCCACGCAAGCCCGGGATCTGGCCATCCTCAACGACCGTTACCGCATCGACTTCGTGCAGCCGATCGACATGTTCCCGCATACGTACCATGTGGAGAATGTGGTGCGCTTGGTGCGACGGTAGAAATATTGAACCGCAAAGGCGCGGAGACGCGAAGAAAAGGTCATTGGGGTCGCGTTTCTCGCCGTCCCATTGCCCTTCAGTAACCCTTTGAAATGCCCTACTCGACCACTTTATCGATGTACCGCGAGTTCATGATGCTGAGCGCACCCATGTACTTCAATCCGAAGGTCATGGTGTCACCCACCTTGTAATTCTGGGCGCTTTCTCCTAGGTCAACGACCAACATATCGGAGCTTGCCTCGATGATCGTCACCTTTTCGTCGTCTGGTATCAAGAACGAAGGTTGGACGTCCAAGAGGCCCACGTCGATGATCGCACGGTACGTCTTCCTTCCACGATCGGCTGTACTGAATTTCGCTTTACGACCAGAAGGATTCGCCATACGATCACCAGTAGGAACGACAGGCTTTTCGTACAGTTCGATCACCTCGGTATACAGCTTGAACACCTCATCATTCATGCCCGGCAACGTGCCGCCGTGGAAAAGGTCGGCACCGAAGTAGAGCGCTTCACCGATACGGAAATGGTTCACGCCTTGCGGCAATTCCTTGTTCAGCAACAAGGGCAACGCCACTGTGGTGCCACCGGACACCCATGGAATGACCTTGTTGAAGCGCGCCTCGATCAGTTGCTTGTACAAACTGAGTTGGATCAACTTGTCCGTCGATGGCATCACCCCATTGAGGCAATTGAGGTTGGTCCCGATCCCGATGATCTCGATGCCGGGCAACTTGAAGACCTTGGCGTAGAACTCACCCAGGGCCTCCCCGACCACACCCTCGCGTAGGTCGCCCATCTCCACCATGATGATGACCTTATGGATGCGCTTCTGTTTGACGGCTTCTACGCTGAGCCCACGGATCGTCGCCAACTCCGTATTGAAACTCACATCAGCGAACTTCACGACGTTCTCCCAACTTCGCTTGGCCGGTGGTTTGATGTAGACCGTTTGCACATCCGGCGCGATCGCCTTGATGGCTTTGAGGTTGCTGATCCGTGTATCGTGCATTTCCTTGATGCCGAGATCGACCAACTCCTGCAAATAGCGCCGGTTCCCGCACAGCACTTTCGTTACCACTCCCCAATCGATATCCGCTTTGTCGAACATCTTCTGCAACACCTTGTAGTTGGCTTGCAGCTTCTTGCGATACAATTTCAAGTAAGCCATGGGAGCATGATCAATCCGTGATGACGCGCGGAATATCGCGCGGTAGTCGTGTCAGCATTTCGTAGTTGAGCTGTTCGCTCATTTCACTGAAGGAGGAGACCGAGATCCGCTGGTCGCCTTGTTCCCCGATCAACACCACGGGGTCCCCTGCCGCCGCTCCTGCAATGCCGGTGACATCCACGCTGATCGCATTCATGTTCACGATGCCGGTTATCCGTGCGCGTTGACCCCGGATCAGGACAGCACCGAAATTACTCAAGCCACGATCGAAGCCATGCGCATACCCGACCGGCACGACCGCAACACGCATGTCGGTCTGTGCTTCACAAGATGTGCCGTAGCCGATGAACTGACCGGCTTTCACATCCGTCACCGCCATTACTTGACTGTTCCAACTGATCAAGCGGCGCAATGGATCCTCCGCATCGCCGTGCATACCACTGTACCGGAACCACGTTTCGGAGTTGGACCAGAAACCATATTGCATGATGCCTACGCGCGCCATGTTGCCGATGGTCCCGGGATAGTTCATGACCCCTGCGGAACATGCCTGATGGTGGTATTCGAACAAGATCCCGGAGCGTTCAACTTGGTTCCGGGCCACGTCGAAGTGTGCGATCTGCTCGCGCACCCGATCATCATTCACCAGACTTTCTGCACCTGCGAAATGCGTGAACAGGCCGATCGGTTCGATGTGGTCCATCTTCTCCAACAAGCGATCGAACACGTTCTTCAGGACCTTCACTTCGAATCCGGTGCGATGCATACCGGTCTCCACTTCGATGTGTACCCGTGCCTTGCGACCGGTGCGTTCTGCGGTTCGGATCGCGCGTTCCAAACGGCTTACGTTGTGGATGCAACACTCCACACCCTGTTCAACGGCCCAATCCAATGCCTCGTCGTCCACCAGACCCATGATGAATACATCGGGTTTCCCCACTCCGGCATTGAGCAGCACATAGGCCTCATCCGCGCTGTATACGCCGAAATAGTCCACACCATTTTCCATGGCAAGTTGAACGAAGGGCTCGATGCCATGACCGTAGGCATTCCCCTTCACCACGCTGCACAAGCGGGCCGTCCCCAAACGCTCCTGAACGAAGGCGAGGTTGGTCCGGAACGCGGACTTGCTCAAGGTGATGTATGAAGGCGGGAACATCAATTCATTTGTGCAAGGGCGTGGAACAAAGCGATTCCGTGGGGCGTGATAGCATCCGGAAAGTCATAATCCGGATTGTGCAAAGCGGGCATATCCGTTCCTGCTCCCAGCCCCACCATACAACCGGGATAAGCGGCCGTGAACAGTCCGAAATCCTCACCCCATTTGTAGGGATGCACGGCCTCCACAGCACTCAATCCCGCTCGCTTCGCGGCCTCACGCACCATGGCCACCATGGCTGCATCATTCTGGTTGGCATGGAAGCGTTGGGTGTAACTGATCTCCACCCCAAGTTGGTGTTGGTCTCCCAAGGTCCTCGCGATGCCTTCCAACTCCTGCTGAAGCCTCGTCAGTTCCTCATCCGTCCAACAACGGATGGTCAGATGCATTTCCGCTTTTCCTGCACTGATGCCGTGGTCCTTGCTTCCGAGTTCGGCGTACACACTAGAGACCACGCGCATGCCTGGATCGGACACATCGTTGCGATTCAAGGCCAACGCTTGTTGGAAGAAGGCACACATGGCCAACGCCGGATCGATACCATGTTCGGGTTCAGCGGCATGGGAAGTGCGCCCATTGAATGCAACGATGATGCTATTGACCGAGGCGTTGAAGGATCCTTCGCGAAGGAGCACTTGACCTCGTGGAACACCAGGCAGGTTGTGCAGTGCATACACGCGATCCGGGACAATGGCCTGCATCCGTTCATCGGCCATCACCGCTTTCGCACCTTCCCCATTCTCTTCCGCCGGTTGGAACAACAGCCAGACCTTGCCGGCAGTGGGTCGCTGCGCTGCCAGTTCTTCGGCCAATCCGTAAAGAATGGTCATGTGCCCATCGTGCCCACATTTGTGTGACACGCCGTCAACGGACGATCGGTACTCGAAGGTGTTCACCTCGGTGATCGGCAGCGCATCCAACTCACAACGGAACAACCGCGTGGGGCCGGGCTTTCCACTATCGAACAAGGCCATAACGCCAGTGCCTCCCACCTGCGTGAGTAGATCATCCGGCTTTAGGCGAGCAAGTAGCGCACTGATCCTTTCCGCCGTGTGCGATTCCTTTCCGGACAGTTCCGGGTGCGCATGCAATTCACGCCGAAGCGCTGTCAATCGTTCGTGCTGTTCAGGCGTGATCATCGGTGCAAACGCATTTCAAGATACTTGTTCGTGAAGCCCAAGGATTCGTACAGTTTACGCGCTGGATTGTCCGGTTCCACGTGCAACGCAATGGATCCTCGTGCGCGTTCCAATGCTTGCTCCATCAATCCCTTACCTACGCCTTTGCCACGTTGATCGCCTCGTACAGCGATGTACACAAGGATGTTCTCAGGGATGTAACCCTTCATGCCGGTGTTGTTCACGACCACCACACCAACGGGTTCACCGCTGTCAATGGCCGCAATGATGAAGCCACCACGCTTCGGATCCATGCAGTATTCCATGCAGGCCAAGATGTCCTCTTTGCGATCGCCGTATTGATCCAAGTGCTTCTCCAAGAATGAGGCGAGCTGATCGTTCGAATGGATCGCATGCTCTCCCGATTCGGGGTCGATATGTATGTAGTTCATCGTAGTGGTTGGAAAGTTCGCTGTGGAAAGATGCGTGCAAGAACGATGGCCACCAACGTGGCTGCCGAGATCCCGAAGATATTGGCATCCAGCCCTGCGGGGAGTGCAACTTCCATCAGCGTCAATGAAACCGTGGTACCTCCGCCCACGATCATGGCGGCGAGGGCAGCACGCGCATCCCGAAAGCCGAAGAACACGGCACCCACCAAGGGGACCAGCAAACCGGAAACCATGAACGCGTACGAATGCAACATCAGCGAAAGCACATTCTCCATGGTGAGCGCGATACCGATGGCCACGACACCCAATGCCAAGGTCACGATCTGGGAAAGGCGAAGCGTGCGCGCAATGTCCGTAGCCGGTCGGAAGCGCTCGATGATGTCCGTGATCAAGTTCCCGGAAGCAGCCATCAAGCAGCTATCTGCAGTAGAAAGGATGGCGCTGAAATAGACGGAGAGCATCAAGCCGAGCAGACCGACGGGTAGGATGGCGCGGAGCAGCAAGGGCAGTCCCATCTCCGGATCGATCGTCGCTGCATCGCCCACCAAGCCATCCAACAATCCTTGTTCTGCACCGACGTGCGCCAACATGCCCAGTGCCACTCCAAGAAAAGCCATCACCGGCCATTCGAACAACCCAGCGATGAACCAGGCCTTCTGCGCGTCACGTTCGCTACGCGATGCATAGATACGTTGATAGAGTGTCATGCCCACGAACCAGATCGGGACGATGGTAACGGCCCAATCGATCAGTTGCACAGCACCGATGTTGTCCAAACGCAACATGGCGGGGTCCACGGTGGATCGTATTCCATCCCACCCTCCAACGGCCAGGAAGGCCATGGGAAGGCCCACCAAAGCAAGTCCGCTGATGAGCACGGCCCATTGAATGGTATCCGTGTACACCACGGCCTTCATACCACCGAGCACGGTGTACAATACGGTCACTGTACCCATCACGATCAAGGCGGTGCGGAGATCAAGGCCTTCCACTGCAGCGCTCGCCAACTTGGCGCCGGCGAGTAGCTGCGAACTGGTGAAACCGAGATAGCCGACTACACAGATCACACCAGCGACAAAGGCCACGCGCTGATCGAAGAAACGTCCGAGCAACTGCGGGAAGGTGAGTAAGGAATGATCACGACCGAGCGTGTACACTCTAGGGATCAACAGGACCGCAGCCAACCACGCTCCTAAAAGACCGGTGAAGAGCATCCACGAGCCACTAAGGCCCATCACGAAACCAAGGCCACCCAATCCGATGGAGAATCCGCCACCCACGTCAGTAGCAACCACCGAGAGTCCGATGTGACCGGCACTCATCCCTCTTCCGCCAACGAAATAATCGTCGGTGCTGGTATTCTTCCGCATGAACCAGAGGCCGACCCCCAGCAGGGCGATCATATAAACAAGGAAGATACCGGCATCGATCCAGTGCATATAAGGCGATCAGAAGTTGACGGACCGGATCCGAGGATCAACAAGGCCCAGAGGAGATGGCCAAGGAATCATCCGAAGCCGCGCAAAGATAAGGCTCCTGCAAAAAGCGGTTGAAACCCACGTGAACACACGTATCTGCTGCTCAGAGTATTCCACTGCGAACGATCTCGAACTCGTCGATCGTTCACATTCCACGCCGAGATCGATACAAGGACAACGAAACGCTTCACCATGCAAACCAAACCAACGGCACTATTGATGATGGGCTTGATCACAGCTTGTTCGCAGAACAGTGAGCCATTGGCCGCACAGACCTCAACCACAGGCAAAGGCCAATCATCCTATGTGGAAGGCACGGACTATACGATCATGGAACGTGTACGATTCATGGACTCCGATGGCTTCCAAGCACCCGCAGAAGCGTTCAGTGTATTGGTTCCGAAAGGTTGGAAGTACGAAGGCGGTGTCCACTGGAAAAGCATGCAGGAATGTCGTGGTGAACTGGTGCAGATCCAATGGAGTGCTTCTTCACCTGACGGCGCGATCCGGTATGTGTCCTTACCACACCGCACATGGGGTTGGGCTTCGGATCCGATGATGCAACAAAGCATGCAGATGCAAGCGCAAAGTGGTGGATGCGGTGTTGGGAACCCCATATCTGCCGAGCAATACCTACTGGAAGTATTCGGTCCACGGGAGCTGCAAGGTGCGCGCATTTCCGATGTAAAGGAAAATACCGCCGTGCTGAACGAAATGAACCAGCACTCCGCACAACGGAAAGCACAGGCGGAGCAGTTCGGTGGTCAGGTGGAGGTCCGCAACAGTGCCGTGACCGCTCGTTTGCGTTGGAATGATGGAACAGAAGGCATTGCCTTTTGCAACGTGGGTAACCTATTCACCACCACGCAGGATATGTACACGGGTGCCTATCAGAAATTCTCGACCAGTGTAAGCTCGGAGCGCAGTTACATACGATACCCAGCAGCCAGACGTGAAGAAGCCGAGCAATTCGTGGCCACTTTGAAAGCGAGCTACCGCACCAACCCTGCGTGGAAACAAGCGACCGACAACTTCTTTGCGCAGTTGAGTGCTCAGCAGAATGTGATACATCGCCAACGCATGGAAGCGATCGACCAACAGACACGTGCGAACACCGCCGCACACAATGCACGTATGGGCGAGATCCAACGGCAAGGCGCTGCGAACACGGCCGCACACGATCAACGCATGGCGAACATGGATGGTCAAATGCGCTCTTGGGAGAACCAGCAGGATGGTCAGGATCGCATGCACTCAGCCTTCGTGAAGACCATTCGCGAAGTGGAGACCTATCGAGATGGAGGAGGAACGGTCGAACTCAGCAGTGGTTATGACCAAGCCTGGAGCCGGGGAGATGGCACCTACATCCTCAGCAACAAAGCGGGGTTCGATCCCGCTGCGGTCTTTCTGGACCAGAATTGGCAGGAGATGAAGCGCACCGATCAGTGACCTTTCGGTGCGATCTTCGCGCATCATGGACTTGGATCACGACTTCTGGGATGCGAGGTATGCGCAAGAGCGCACAGGCTGGGACCTTGGTGGGCCATCGACTCCGCTGAAGACCTATATCGATCAACTCACGAACAAGGATCTTCGGATCCTGATACCTGGAGGAGGTCGATCCTATGAAGCGGAGTACGCACACCGCTCCGGCTTTACGAACGTCTTCGTCATCGACCTCACGGAAAGGCCGTTCAAGGATCTCTTATCGCGTTATCCCGATTTCCCGGTAAAGAACCTGATCGTTGGAGATCTATTCGAACATGAAGGAACCTACGATCGGATCCTGGAACAAACCTTCTTCTGTGCACTGGATCCGGCGATGCGCGATCGGTACGTGGAACACATGCATCACTTGCTCGCGCCACAAGGCAAATTGGTCGGAGTATTGTTCGATGAACCCATGGACGACGGTCCACCATTCGGCGGATCGAAAGAGGAATACGTCGCTCGCTTCGGTCTTCACTTCAAGCATGTTTCCTTCACGCCGTGCTACAACAGTATCACCCCGCGCATGGGCCGTGAACTCTGGATGACCGCCCAACGCGTGGACCACATTCCGATCGACTGCAACCTCTACGATCGGTACGAAGAAGCCGCAACGTTGAAACGAACGGTCCACCTCACCATGCAGGACGGTCAACGGTTCACAGGTCGGATCATGGACCTGTTCGTACGTGATCATATCGAATGGTTGCGCATGGATACGGAACACGAGATCAGGCTCGATCACATCATGGAAATGGAGGTCGATGTGAATTGATCGGTGCATAGTCCATTCGGATCTCGCATCTTCATCCTCCCTCCCGCGAATTCCAAATGAGATCCAGAGCCCAGAATGTCACCGAGTATTTCAATACCCTTCCGGATGATCGGCGCGAGGAGATGCTGGCCGTTCGGAAGTTGATCAAGGGTACTTGGAAGGACGTTGTGGAGGACATGGACCTGGGCAAGCCCACCTATCATTTGGATGGCCATGCACTATGGTCACTGGCGAACCAGAAGAATTGGATGGTGTTGTATGTGAAGCCGCATGACCTGCTCAATGCATTCAAGAAGGATCTCTTGATCTATGATACGGGGCGGTCCTGTATCCGTTTCAAGCGGCTTTCGGAGCAGACGTTGGACCTGTTCGATCGCATCATCAAGTACACGGGCAACCAAATGGCCGAGAGCGAATTACTTGGGATCAGCAAGCGGCGCAAGGCCCTACAGCAGAAGTAATACCCCCACCTGCTCCATAGTGGGTAAGGTCCGTGCGGCCTGCTTACTTTTCGGCCAGCCATGTCCACAAAGACCATCGTCCTCGACCATGACCGGGTGCAACGAAAGTTGCAACGCATCGCCCACCAGCTCCATGAGGAGAATTGGGAAGAACAAGGCATCGTTCTGGTGGGGATCTCCCCACGTGGCACCACCATTGCAAAACGGTTGGCCGATCGATTGACACAAGGAACGGATCTGGGTGTGGAACTCGTGGAATTGAAACTGGACAAGGATGCCCCGCTACAAGTTCCGCCTTCACTATCGGTAGAAGCTGATCGCTTGCATGATCGCGTGGTGGTACTCGTGGATGATGTATTGATGAGTGGGCGCACGCTGATGCACGCAGCGAGCTACTTGATCCAAGTACCGTTGAAGAAACTGACCACGGTGGTACTCGTGGACCGCCGCCACCGCACCTACCCGATCCGTGTGGATATCGTGGGCCTATCACTCAGCACCACGTTACAGGAGCACATCAGTGTGGAACTGGGACGCAAGGACACGGTCTACCTTACCTGATCGAGTGCGCTCCGGATCAATTCGGCCACCTGCTGCGGAGTGCCAGAACCGTCCACTGCGACATCCGCTTTCGCGTAGATCGGTCGGCGTTCCGCCAGGAGCGACTCCACGCGCTGTTGCAACGCATCACCTTTTAGTCCGGCGAGCAAAGGACGGTCGCCACCTGCTCGGATGATCCGTGGCATCAATACCGCCAAGGGCACATCCAACCAAACCACGGTTCCAGTGTCCACCATGCGTTGGAGGTTGTCACCAGAACAGGGTGTGCCCCCACCGGTCGCGATCACGGCCCTCGGACCTTGGATCAATTCGTTCAACACGACCGCTTCGATGGCACGGAAGGCCTCCTCCCCTTCCCGCTCAAAGAAAGGCTTGATAGGTCCCACGCGTTGTTCGATCACACGATCCAGATCAAGGAACGGCAGTTGGAGAAGCAAGGCGAGTTCACGCCCGACCCGTGACTTTCCGGCGCACATGGAACCGATGAGATGGATGTGCATGGGCCCTGAGGTGAATAGATGCGTTGCGCAAGCACAATGCCGCCGAAAGATCGCAACTTCGTCCCGATGGGTAACAAGATCATCCCGGTGCTCGATGCGCCACGCGTGGAACAATGGTTGCGCTTGCCGTGGAGCATCTACAGCGAGGACAAGAATTGGATCCCACATCTCCTCCAGGATGTGGCCAAGGTATTCGACCCTACGAAGAACAAATTGTTGAAGGATGGCAAGGCGATGCGTTGGGTCCTAGAGGATGAGCAAGGTCAGGTGATCGGGCGCATCGCAGCATTCGTCGATCCGAAGACCGCGCACACCGAAGCACAACCCACTGGCGGCATGGGTTTCTTCGAGTGCATCCATGATCAACCTGCGGCGGATCGACTCTTCGACACCGCGCGTGATTGGCTGAAGGAGCAGGGCATGGAAGCCATGGATGGCCCCATCAACTTGGGTGATCGCAACATGTTCTGGGGCGTACTGATCAAGAACTTCACCGATCCCCCCATCTACGGCACCAACTACAACCCGCCCTACTACCGGGAATTGCTGGAGAACTACGGCTTCCAGGTCTGGTTCAACCAACTGTTCTTCAAACGGAGTGCGCTTACCCCGGTACAGCCGATCTTCCACCGGAAGTACAAACAGTTGGAGGACGATCCGAACATCCGCATGCACGATTCGCGCGGTCGCAGTGTGGAACAGATCGCCAGCGACTTCTGCACGGTGTACAACGCTGCATGGGTGGACCATGAGAATCACAAGCCCATGGAACTGGCGACAGCCCTGAAGGTGGTGAAATCCATGAAGTCCGTAATGGACCCCCGGTTGCTCATCTTCATCCGGTATGCGGATAAGCCGATCGCCATGTACATCAGCTTGCCGGAACTGAATGAGATCTTCCGTTACGTGGACGGCAACTTGAACTGGTGGGGCAAACTGAAGTTCCTATGGCACAAGAAACGCGGCGTGGTGCAGACCATGACGGGCATCGTTTTCGGTGTGGCCAAGGAATTCCAAGGCAAAGGCATTGAAGGAGCCTTGATCGTATACGCCGAGAAATTCATCGTGAACAAGAAGCTGTACAAGGACACGGTCCTCACGTGGATCGGCGACTTCAACCCACGCATGGTAAAGGTGTGTGAGAACCTGGGTGCGGAGAATTACCGCACCTTGGCCACCTACCGCTACCTGTTCGACCGGAGCAAGCCTTTCACGCCGCATCCGGTCATCGAAAAGAAGTGATCGGTAACTGGTTTTGCGGTTTGGTCCAGATCCTTACTTTTGCGCTCCCTTCGGAAAACGGGTCACCGTTCCTGAGGTGTGGAGGATCCTGTAGCTCAGCTGGTAGAGCACAACACTTTTAATGTTGGGGTCCTGGGTTCGAGCCCCAGCGGGATCACTGAGAAGCCTCGGCGCAAGCCGGGGCTTCTTCTTTCAAAACTTTCTGGGCGAGAAGTTCATCCCGCACGACGCAACGCAGAGATGCGGGAAGCCCCAGCGGGATCACTGAGAAGCCTCGGCGCAAGCCGGGGCTTCTTCTTTCAAAACTTTCTGGGCGAGAAGTTCATCCCGCACGACGCAACGCAGAGATGCGGGAAGCCCCAGCGGGATCACTGAGAAGGCCTGACGGAAGTCAGGCCTTCTTCATTCCCAACATTCTGGGCGAGAAGTTCATCCCGCACGACGCAACGCAGAGATGCGGGAAGCCCCAGCGGGATCACTGAGAAGCCTCGGCGCAAGCCGGGGGCTTCTTCTTTCAAAACATTCTGGGCGAGAAGTTCATCCCGCACGACGCAACGCGGAGATGCGGGAAGCCCCAGCGGGATCAGGGAGAAGCGCTGGCGGAAGTCAAGACTTCTTCATTTCTAGACTTTCTGGGCGAAGTTTTCCCCGCTGCTCTCGTTGGGGCCCCATCGCCCGTCCAGCCGCACAGAGACGTACGTCGAGGGTCAGGATCAAGCTCCAGAACGAGGTTCTAGTGGAAAACTTGTTCGTCGACAAGAGGTATCGAAACGCCAATTGGAAGTTACCTTGTGAACATGCACAACGACGACTCTCCCAATTCCCGGTCCGGCGTTGAACGCAACACCGGCCCGCAGCCGTTGGATGGGCCCGCACAGGACATTCCTTCCGATGCCGTTGGCCAGTGGTCGGAGGACTCTACCGACGAGGAACAACCGGATCCAGAGCATGCCCGCCGGTTGGCTGCCATCCGAACGGAACTGTTGAAACGGGCCCAGCAGAGATCACCTTCCAAGGAGTGAGGTAGACCACTATATTTGCCGCCCCTTACCGCTAACAAGCGGTCCGGAATGCCCAGGTGGTGAAATTGGTAGACACGCACGCTTGAGGGGCGTGTGGCCGAAAGGCTGTGCTGGTTCGAGTCCAGTCCTGGGCACCGAAGGTGCCGAAAGAGCCTCCGCGAAAGCGGGGGCTCTTTTCGCTCCGCGTTTTACGCGGAACGGGTCTGGCGAGAAGTTTATCCCGCACGGCACGTAGTGACGATGCGGGAAGTCCAGTCCTGGGCACTTGATCACTGCATGACTTGGTGATCCGTCACGAACCGCCCGAGATCCACATCCCCCTACTTTCGCTTCATGCTCGAAGACCTCCTCGTGATCGAAACCGCTGCCGTTCTCGCTGGCCCGGCCGTAGGTATGCACTTTGCCGAATTGGGTGCCCGGGTCATCAAGATCGAGAACAAGCGCTCCGGCGGCGATGTCACTCGCAAATGGAAGCTCCCGACCGAGGACCCTAACTCGCCGGTAAGCGCCTATTTCAGCAGTGTGAATTGGGGGAAGGAACACCGTATGCTGAACCTCACCGACGTGGAGGACCAAAAGACCTTCGACATCCTGTTGATCCAAGCGGACGTGCTGATCACCAATCATTTGGAAGCGGATGCGGAAAAGCTGGGCCTCTCCAGGGAACGCGTACAGGCCCTGAATCCCACCTTGATCCATGGCCACATCAAGGGCTTCGCGGCACAGCCCCAACGACCTGCCTTCGATGTGGTCCTGCAAGCGGAGACCGGCTACATCAGCATGACGGGAACGGCGGACCATCCGGCCAAACTGCCCATCGCCTTGATCGATGTGTTGGCCGCACACCAGCTGAAGCAGGGGATCCTACTGGCACTTTGGCAACGTGACCGCACGGGAAAAGGCGCATACGTTGAAGTCTCGTTGGAGGCGGCCGCGCTATCGGGTTTGATCAACCAGGCCAGCAATTTCCTGATGGCCGAAGCGGTGGCGAAACCACTTGGTACGTTGCATCCGAATATCGCACCGTACGGCGAACTGTTCACCTGCGCGGATGGAGGACGCATCATTTTGGCCGTGGGAAGCGATGCCCAATTCGCGGCCTTATGTACCACCCTTGGCCAAACCACGCTCGCCATGGATCCGCGTTTCGTGCGCAATACGGATCGCGTAATGAACCGTGTGGACCTGGCTGCTCTCCTAGCGCGATCGATCGCAACACACGCACGCGATGAGTTATTGGGGGCCTTGCTGAAAGCTCAAGTCCCCGCTGGAGCCGTGAATGACATTCGGGAAGCATTGGCCACGCCGCTCGCCCAACGCATGACCTTGACCTCGGAGATCGACGGCAAACCGACCCGACGGATCCGGGGGAATGCATTCCGGATAGAACCTTACTGAGCCTTTCGGGCACGCTTCAAGGCATTCTTCAGTTCGACGAGGAGGAGCTTGGCTTCCTCGTCATTCAGTCCCTTACCGAAGGCCACTTTCTTTCCCAGATGCTCGAAGCCGAGACGCTCCCCCCCGACGGTCCAGAAGCTATCGGTGAGTTGGTATTTCCAAGAGGTCCGATCCACTGCTAACAGCCCGAGTTCCGTGATGTTATCGATGAAATAGGGACTGGCCTTGCCATAACCGAGCATGCTGTCCTTGATGGTGAACGTGCCGTCCTTCAATCGCCACAATTCAAAGCCCTTCAACCGCCAAAGCACGGCCCGACCCACCTTCACTGCGAAATAGAGCCAGAAGGCCAAGAACGCCAAAAGGTACTGCCGCATCGGATCACCGACCGGCACTTGGGTGCGTTCGCGGATCACCAATACGCCGATCAAGAGCCAAGCCAAGAACCAAGTCACCAAGAGGGCTTCTTTACCACCTCCCACGCGGGCGCTGATCACCACGCTCGTACGTTCTTCTTCACGCACTATACTTACGCGCTCCGACAATTGCTTCATCACACTTTCACGGTCTCCACCACGGACTTGTACAACGCTTCGTAGCGCGGAAGAACATTCTCCAGATCGAAGGTTCGAGCCTGTGCCAACGCCCCGGCGCGGAATCGCTTGTAAGTTTCCTCATCGTGGAGGATGTGCCAAGCATTCTCGGCCATCGCCTCCACATTCCCGACTGGACTCAACAACCCGCTGACGCCATGCGTATTCACTTCCGGTAAGCCACCGGAATCGGAACAGACCACCGGCACCCCGCAGGCCATCGCTTCCAAGGCGGCAAGGCCGAAGCTCTCGGTCTCGCTGGTCAATGCAAAGAGGTCGCAACTCGCGAGCACTTCCTCGGGTCTGGTCATCTTCCCGAGGAATTGGATCATGTGACAACTGTTGCTCTGCCGGCACAAGGTCTCCACCCGCTGCCGTTCCGGGCCATCTCCGATCATCAACAAGCGAGCAGGGATACGCTCCCGCAGCAAGTTGAACATGGCCACAACATCTTCCACTCTTTTCACCGGTCGGAAGTTGCTCACGTGTACCACGATCTTTTCCCCTTGCGGTGCATAGTGCTTCCGGACCGCCGGATCCGGCACATTGGGATAATGGTCCACACACACGAAATTGGGGATCACCTGCACGTCACGCTTCAGCGGAAAGTGAGTGTAGGTATCCCGTTTGAGGCTTTCGGAAACCGCCGTCACCGCATCACTGCGCTCCATGCTGAAGGTGATCACCGGTTCGAAGCTTGGATCCCGGCCTACCAAGGTGATGTCCGTGCCGTGCAAGGTGGTCACGAAAGGCAGTCGCTTTCCTTCTGCCGCTAGGATGCGTTGGGCCATCCAGGCCGCAGAGGCGTGCGGAATGGCGTAATGAACGTGTACAAGGTCCAACCCTACGAACTTCGCCACATCCACCAATTTACTGGTGAGTACCAACTCGTACGGTTGGTAGTCGAAGAGCGGATAGTCGCTCACGCGCACCTCATGGTAGAAGACGTTCGGGTGATCGCGCAATCGCACCGGCTGATCGTAGGTGATGAAGTGGATGATGTGCCCCTTCTCCGCCAACGCCATGCCCAACTCCGTGGCCACCACACCGCTCCCCCCAAAAGTTGGATAACAAACGATACCGATCCGCATGGCGTAAAGTTCGTGGTTGTTGGGTAATGTTGATGGAGTTGGGGGTTGAAGGGGTCGGGAGTTGGCTTGATCCAGATACGACGGGGTCCTCAACTTCCAACGGCAGCAACCAGCATTCAACACAGTATCTTTGCACCATGTCGACCACCGTGCTCACCGTACTCTTGGGTGTCGGGCTTTTGGGCCTCGGTTTCGCAGGGATCGCCATCAAGATCCTGACGAAGAAAGGGGGCCAGTTCGCAGGCACCTGCGCCAGCAACAACCCACTCGTTCAGGCTGAAGGCGGATCCTGCGGATTGTGCGGCGCTCGCCCGGAAGAGAAGTGCAAGGCGTGATCTGCAAGCGCACTTCATAACGACTCCGAATCGGTCTCCGATGGGTGCATTGATCGATGAGGATAGGACCTTCTCGCCAAAGGACGTTGGATCCGGAGGTCTTCGGTCAGCAGCGTACGACCGCTGCACATTCGACCACCTCGATCTGAAAAATGCGGATCTCAGCGGTAAGACGTTCGTCGAGTGCGTATTCCGGGATTGTGATCTCAGCCTTGTGCAGTTGGAACGCACCTCGCTCCGCGTGGTTCGTTTCGAACGATGCAAGCTTCTTGGCGCACGTTTCGACACGTGTCACTCCTTCCTCCTCTCCTTTTCCTTTGATCAGTGCATCCTTGATCTGGCCATCTTCCATGGTCTTCGTTTGAAGGGCACCCGCTTCCACCGATGCCGTATGCAAGAAACGGACCTGAGCGGTGCCGACTTTTCCAACGGTTCCTTTGCGGGCTGTGACCTTGGTGCTGCCGTCTTCGATGCCACGGTGCTGGAAGGTGCGGACTTCCGTGGTGCCTTGAACTACTCCATCGACCCTTTGACGAATCGGATCCGAAAAGCTCGGTTCTCGAGGGATGGTGTGGCCGGTCTATTGGATCGTACCGGCATCCTCATCGAGGATTGAAGACCGATCACTTGGTCGGCCAACCGGGTGTATTCCAGATCACGTAGCCACTCGCTCCGTCATCAATGATGAGGTAGGCTTCCACTTCGCGGTGCTGTGCCAACCAGGTCTTTCCTTCTTCGGGTCCCATCACCATCAGTGCCGTACCCAACGCATCCGCCGTCACGCAATCATCGGCAATGACGCTGGCACTGAGCAAAGCATTCATTGCAGGTCGGCCTGTTCGTGGATCGATCGTATGCCCATAGCGCTTCCCACCGATCTCGATGAACTTGCGGTAGTTGCCGCTTGTCGCCAAACTCTTGTCCTGCAACGGAACGACGGTCTGTTGCACATGCTCTACCTCGGGTTTGTCGATCTGTATCTGCCACGGCTTACCAGCATCGTTCACGCCATTGCAACGTGCTTCGCCACCTACCTCCACCATGTAATTGGCGATGCCTTGTTGTTGGAGATAGAGGGCGATCACATCCACGGTGTAGCCTTGGGCGATGCCGTTGGGATCGAACTGCACCTTTGGCGATCGTTTGTAATAGATAACGGATGCTCCCGGCTTCGTGAGGGAAATTGCCGTTACACGGATCCCATTCATCCCGATGTAGGACAGCATGCTGAGGACCTTACTCGTGTCCATATCCGTGATGCCGTTTCGGCCAAAGCCCCATGCACGCACCAACGGCAGTACGGTCGGATCGAAAGCTCGGTCGGTACTTCGCCAATAACTCTCCGCCAAGAAGAGCACCACGCGAAAGTGAACGTCGTCTGTGATGAACGTATCTGATGTTGCGTTGAAGGCCGACACCGTACTGGTGCTATCCCACAAGCTCAGACTTTGATCGATCACGCGAAAGATGCTGTCCACGGGGCTGCTCAGATCTCGTTGCAAGGAGTCCAGGTACTTGATCGTAAAAGTGGACCCTTGTGCGTTCCCATTGAGAACGACCATGTCGCTCTCCGCACCTGCACCACCACATGAAGCCAGCAGCAACAAGGCCCCGCACAACAGCAGAAAACCCTGCACGCGGCAGGGCTTTCCATTATCCGTTGACCGCTGAAGCATGCTTGCGAAGGCGGTTGATCTCCTGATGATGTGATCGACTTCCTACCCTCCGAAATCGTCGAACGCGACATTCTCCTTGGGCACGCCCCAATCGTCCACCATCTTCAGCACGGCGGCGTTCATCATGGGCGGGCCGCAGAAGTAGAATTCAATGTCCTCGGGTGCCTCGTGCTTCTTGAGGTATTGATCGATCACGGCTTGGTGAACGAAGCCTACGAAGCCATCCCCTTCTGTATCGTTGACATCCTTCTTCACTTTCCAATTGTCGTCCGGATGCGGTTCGCTGAGGACAATGAAGAACTTGAAGTTGGGGAACTGGCGTGCAATGCTGTTGAAGTGCTCCAAGTAGAATAACTCACGCTTGCTCCGTCCGCCATACCAATAGGTCACCTTGCGACCGCTCTTCAGTGTGTGGAAGAGGTGGAAAAGATGCGAACGCATGGGTGCCATACCGGCCCCACCCCCTATGTAGAGCATTTCCGCCTCGGTCTCCTTGATGAAGAATTCACCGTATGGTCCACTGATGGTGACCTTATCGCCGGGCTTGCAGTTGAAGACATAGCTGGAGCAGATGCCGGGATTCACATCCATCCATCCATTCTTCGCACGGTCCCAAGGTGGGGTCGCGATACGGATATTCAACATCACGATATTGCCTTCTGCTGGGTGATTGGCCATGGAATAGGCCCGGAAGATCGGCTCCGGGTTCTTCATCTTCAGATCCCACAATTTGTACTTGTCCCACTCCGGCTTGAAATCCTGTGGATCACGTCCCAGCGCCACCAGTTCCGGGTGCGCGGTGATGTCCATGTTCTTGAAATCCACCTCACATGCCGGCACATCGATCTGGATGTAACCACCAGCTTCGAATTCGAGATGCTCACCTTCGGGCAATTTCACCACGAATTCCTTGATGAAGCTGGCCACGTTGTAGTTGGAAACCACTTCGCACTCCCACTTCTTGATACCGAAGATCTCCTCGGGCACCTTGATCACCATATCGTTCTTCACCTTCACTTGACAACCCAGGCGCCAGTTGTCCGCGATGGCCTTGCGGCTGAAGTACGGTGCTTCGGTGGGCAGGATCTCCCCACCACCCTCGATCACTTGGCATTTGCACATGGCGCAGGTCCCTCCGCCACCGCATGCGCTTGGCAAGAAGATCTTGGCTTCACTTAAGGTACTCAGCAGTGTACTACCTGCTTCCACCTCAATGGTCTTCTCGCCATTGATCTGGATCTTCACCAGACCGCTGGGAGATAGTTTGGCCTTCGCAAAAAGCAACAGACCGACGAGCAACAGGGTAACGGCAAGGAATACCGCAAGCGTAATGAGGATGGTCGTACCCATGATCAGATCTTGATGCCCATGAATGCCATGAAGGCCATGCCCATGAGCCCGGTGAGGATAAAGGTGATGCCCAAGCCACGCAGCGGGGCGGGAACGTCACTGTAGCGCAGTTTCTCGCGGATGGCAGCGATAGCAGCGATGGCCAAGAACCAACCCACGCCGCTACCGAGTGCGAAACTGGTAGCTTCTGCGATGTTGCTGTACTGGCGCTCCTGCATGAAGAGTGCACCACCGAGGATGGAGCAGTTCACGGCGATCAGTGGAAGGAAGATGCCCAATGCACCATAAAGGGCGGGTGCGAATTTCTCCACCACCATTTCCACCAATTGCACGATGGCCGCAACCACAGCGATGAACAGGATGAAGGAGAGGAAGCTGAGGTCCACCTCTGCGAAGCTGGCACCCATCCAAGCCAATGCACCGGCTTTCAGCACATAGTTCTCCAAGAGGTAGTTCACGGGTACGGTAACACCGAGAACGAAGATCACGGCCGCTCCCAGACCAACGGCGGTCTTCACGGTCTTGCTTACGGCCAGGTAGGAGCACATACCCAAGAAGTAGGCGAAGATCATGTTCTCGATGAAGATCGCCTTGACGAAGATGTTCACTAGGTTCATTGCGCTTCGAGCTTAGGCTTGTTCGATCAACTTGGTGTTGTACGTCCGTTGCACCCAGATGATGATCCCCACGATGACCAAGGCCATGGGCGGCAGGATCATCATGTTGTTGTTGAAGTAGAAGCCGCCTTGGGTAGCGTACCAACTTTCTGGAATGATGCGGACGCCCATGAGCGAGCCACTGCCGAAGAGTTCGCGGAAGAACGCGACGGCGACAAGTATCCATGCGTAACCAAGCGCGTTCCCAAAGCCGTCCAATGCACTTGGGCCGACCTTATTACCCATCGCAAAGGCTTCAAAGCGGCCCATGATGATGCAGTTGGTGATGATCAGTCCCACATACACCCCTACCTGTTTGGCCACATCGTACACGTAGGCCTTCAGGGTGATGTCCACCAAGGTCACCAAGCCTGCCGCGATCACCAATTGGGCGATGATGCGGATGCGGCTGGGGATGACGTTGCGCAATGCACTGATGATCATATTGCCAAGCACCACCACGAAAAGCACGCTGATGCTCATCACGAAGGCGTTGGACATCTTCACCGTGATCGCGAGGGCCGAACAGATCCCTAGCACCTGCACGGTGATGGGGTTGTTGTCGTTCAGCGGATCGGTGATCAGCGCGCGGTTCTTCTTGCTGAAGAGCGGCTCTGCAGGTTTCACTTCGGGGGTTGCCACTTCGGTGCTCATCGGGCTGCGGTGCTATTCGTGGTCGACTTCAAGAACACATCATAAACGGCCAGGGTACGCATCAGCATTTCGCCGACCCCATCGCTGGTAATGGTACCACCGCTGATGCCGTCCACGCCGTGCGGGTCGGTAGTGCCGGTGCCGCCCTTGTACACTTTGATACCTGTGTAGGTTCCGTTCTCCTCCGTGATGGTCTTTCCGGCGAATTGGTCCTGGAACATGGGCGTGGCGATCTCGGCACCAAGGCCGGGGGTCTCTCCCTTGTGATCGAAGGTGCTCCCGTAAACGGTGCGACCATCCTTCTTCACACTCACATAGCCCCACACCGGTCCCCAAAGTCCGGTCCCGACCATGGGCAGGATGTATACCTGACCTTCGGATCCAGTGGCCTTGTACACAGGGTACTTCAGTTGATCGAGTTCCAGTACTCCGGCCTTCCAGTCCTTGTATTGTTTCAATACGTCCAGAGAGAAAGCATCGCCCTCCACGGGTTTCCCCTCCCCATTCACCAAGAAGGTCTCGGAGATCAATTCCTCGTACTTCGCTGGTGCCGCATCGCGCTCCACGCGAACGTTCATGGAAGCCAAGATGTTCTGCATCTTCTCCCGACGGACGTTCTCTTCGTAGGCCGGTTTCAAACCGATGTACGTAACGGCCAAGAGTGTACCCACCACCGTCACCAAGATGGTGGCGAAGAGGAAGGTGAACGAATTGCTGTTCTTATCGAATGCCATGGTTCCGTTGGCGTTAGGCGGTTTGCAGGGACATGCGCTTGGCCCGGCGCTTGATGTTGGCCTGCACCACATAGTGATCGATCAGCGGTGCCATCACGTTCATGAAGAGGATGGCCAGCATCATGCCTTCGGGATAGGCCGGGTTGACCACGCGCACCAGAATGGCCATGAAGCCGATGAGGAAACCGTAGATCCATTTGCCCGTATCGGTCTGCGCGGCAGTTACCGGATCGGTGGCCATGAAGACCAGACCGAAGAAGAAGCCGCCCAACATCAGCTGGTGCAGCATCGGGATCTGCATGTAATCGTTGTTCAAGCCAGGCCCAACGGCGTTGAAGATGGCCGACATGGCCAAGCCACCTAGGAACACACTGAGCATGATGCGCCAGCTACCGATGCCGGTAACAAGCAACACCAAGGCCCCGATCAGGCAGGCGAAGGCACTGGTCTCCCCGATGCTACCCGCCTCGATGCCCCAAAAGGAATCCATCAAGGACACCACCTTGTCCGCATGGCCGGTGGCCGCCAGACCCAAGGAAGTAGCTCCACTGAAGCCATCCACGACTTGCTGGCCTGCTTCCACGCTGGTATTCACCCACACCTTGTCACCACTCATCATGGTGGGGTATGCGAAGAAGAGGAAAGCACGTGCGGTAAGGGCCACGTTCACGATGTTCATTCCGGTCCCACCGAACACTTCCTTGCCGATCACCACCGCGAAGGCGGCACCGATGGCCACCATCCACAAGGGCGTATCCACGGGCATCACCAGAGGAATGAGCATACCGCTGACGAGGTAGCCCTCTTGGATCGGATGCCCTTTGAAGGAGCAGAACAGGAATTCGATCCCCAGACCGACACCGTAGCTCACCACCACGATGGGCAATACCTTGATGGCACCGAAGAGGAACTTGTCCCAGAACCCGTCACCCGCACCGACTAATTCGCCCAATGCAAGGTAATGCTGGTGGCCCACGTTCCACATGCCGAACAAGAGGCACGGGATCAATGCGGTGATCACGATGCTCATGGTCCGCTTCAGGTCTATGCTGTCGCGGATATGGGCTCCTTTTTCAGTGGCGTGTCCGGGGGTGAAGAGAAAGGACTCCAAACCATCGAACACCCAATGCAGTTTCTCGAGTTTCCCCCCTTTCGCGAAGGTGGGCTTTATGCCATCGACCAGGCTGCGCAGTGCTTTCACGTTTCGGGGCTTAAGTGGTTTCCTTCTTCAGCACATCCAATCCTTCGCGGACGATGCTCTGGGAGTTGATCTTGCTGGTGCAGACGAATTCGCACAGGGCGAAATCCTCCGGGGCCACTTCGTAGAGACCCAATTTCTCCATTTGGTCGATGTCGTTCGCCAAAATGGCCTTCAACAGGTGGACCGGATAGATATCGAACGGGAATACGGCATCGTATTGGCCGGTCATCACGAAGGCGCGTTCCTCCCCGTTCTGATTCGTATCGGGTGCATACTTCTTGCCGGGCATCAGCCAGGTGGGGAAGCTGCGGTTGGCGCTGAACTTGTCGTAGCCCAAACTGGCCCAACCGTCGGTGAGGAAGAATTTGGGCTTGTCGCCTTCGGGCAGAAGCGTGATCTGTGTGTGGTAGAAACCGAGCGACCCATCCGCAGTGACCCGCTCCCCGGTAAGCACATTGCCGCTGATGATGCGCACCTCCGGTCCCACTGGTCCGATGAGGTCCTTCACCGGCGCACCGATGATGGTTCGGATGTACTTCGGATTCTTCGCCTCGCTCCCCGTTACGGCGACCACGCGTGTGGCATCGTACTTTCCGGTGCGGAACAACCGCCCGATCATCAGGACATCCTGCACACCGGCCACCCAGACCAATTCGCCTTTGTTGATGGGGGCGATGTGGTGGATCTGTACACCCACGTTACCGGCCGGATGCGGACCATCCAAGGTCTCGCGCACCACGTTCTTGGCATCGAGGAATTCGCGTGCAGAAGTTTTGGAGGAGACCACGATGTGCACCTTGCCCTTGGTCAACTTTCCGAGCGCGTTGAGTCCGGTCTGGAAGTCCTCTCCGTTGTTGCGCACCACGTAATCGAGGTCCGGTGCCAAGGGGTTGGTATCCACACAGGAAACGAAGATCGCTTTGGGCTCCGTAGCCGGGTTGGCCACCAGATCGAAGGGGCGTTGGCGCAACAACGGCCATACGCCGCTCTTCAGCAGTTTCTGGATGATGGTCTCCCGGTTCATGGTGCTGGGATCACCAGCGCCGATCTCGTCGTATCGGGTCTCGGCATCCGCTAGGATCCGCACTTCCATGACCTTGCGTTTCTCGCCACGGACCACATCGGCCACCTCCCCACTTACCGGGCTGGTGAACAGAATGCGATCGTTGTACTTATCAGCGAAGAGCGCGGTACCGGCCTTCACCTGATCGCCTGGTCTCACGAGGACCTTGGGGGTCAATCCGTGGAAATCGGTCGGTTTGATCGCGACGACCTTCGCGGGTTCCGCTTGGATAAGGACCTTCTCGGCTTCGCCCTTCAGGCGGATGTCGAGGCCTTTACGGATCCGAATGGACTTTGACATGGATCTGGTCAGGTACCGCTCTTGAACGGCGGGCCAAATATAGCCAACTTTCGTTTCCGACCCAGACCGATCGAATTGCGTTGCACGCCTTGATGGACCGATCCGAGAAGCGCCTACGTGCTCGGTAACTTTGCCCCATGCCCAGTCCCCTTTTCCCTGCCTTCCGCATTTCATGGATCTTCGGATCTGCGGAACGGCAGCGCATCATCGCCGTGTTCAGTTTCCTGCTTCCGGTGGTGGTGCCCACAGTGGGGTGCGGAAGTACGAGCCCGGTGACCAACGAACCGCCCGTGTATTGGCAAGCCGAAGTGCTTCGTTTCGCCGATCACGTGTACAGCCCGACCATCCGGACGGTGCAACTGTACAAGAAGGGATTCGAGCTGGCCGCGCCCGTGATCGACCTGAGTGGTGAGGGCTCGCTGATCCTACGGTGGGACGACCTGCAACCGAACACCGAGAACCTGACCTATACCGTGGTGCATTGCACGGCGGATTGGCAACCCAGCGACCTGATGACCGGCCAATACCTCACAGGTGCCCTGAACGACTATGTTCCTGCCGGCCGCCAGAGCTACAACACCTTGCAGCCCTTCATCCACTATGAGATCGAAGTGCCCAACGACCAGATGCGGATCGAACGGTCCGGCAATTACCTGCTGAAGATCTATCGGGGCAGCGACGAAGAGGACCTGGTGATCACGCGCCGGTTCATGGTCACCGAGCAACGGGCGCAGATCGATGCGCGGGTGCTCGCCACACGGAACGTGGACCTGCGCGATGCAGCACAACAGGTGGACCTCACCATCCGGCATCCGGGCATTTACATCCCCGACCCGTTCGGCGATGTACACGTGACCATGTTGCAGAACATGCGGTGGGACGATGCGCGGATCGCCTTCACCCCGCGTTATGTGCGCGACAACGAACTGGTGTATGACTTCCCGGAGAAAGGGCTCTTCATGGGAGCCAACGAATACCGCAACCTGGATCTGAAGAACTTGCGCTTCGCCACACAGAACGTGGACCGCATAAGCCCCGGCGTGGGCGCCGGTGTGTACGAGGTCTTCCTTGCCCCGGCCATCAAACGCAACATCCGGGTGTACGACAACCAACGGGACATCAACGGGAAATTCATTGTGCGGAACGACCTCGTGGATGGCGACCCTTTGGGTGCGGACTATGCGGAAGTCCATTTCACCCTACCGATGTCGGAAGCGCTTTCCGAAGACGTGTATGTGTACGGTGGGTTCAGTGACTTCCAATGCCAGAAGACCAACCGCATGACCTGGGTGCCGGAAAAGAGGAGCTACGAACTCACCACACTGCTGAAACAAGGGTTCATCGACTTCACGTACGCTACGTTGGCATCTGGAGCAACGGTACCGGACCTCACCACCATTGAAGGCTCGCATTACCAGACCGAGAATGATTACCTCGTGCTTGTGTACCTCACAGACCACCAACAACGATATGACCGCTTGGTGGGCGTAAGGTTCCTGAATTCGGTACGGGGGTGAGGGCCGATCAGGAGAACGATATCCATTGATCCGGACCCACCGAGGCACCACCCGCCAACGTCCCACCGGAAGCGCACAGACCAAACGTAGTCGTCCCACCGGAAGCACGCAGAGCGGGCTATCCGGTGACTCACAAAAGCTCAACATCCGTTTGTAGGTACCACCACGCATTCCGGCGTGACGATCCCCAACAGGATCCGCATCGGTGGCTACACTGAAATGCAGAACGGCGACCCGCTCTGGTCGCCGTTCTGCATTTCAGGATCTTGGATCTACCGGCTCACCTTCACGGCCTTCTTCACCACGGGTTGTCCATCCAGCAGCAAGGTCACGTAGTAGGTACCTGCGGCCAGATCACTGGTGTTCCACTCATACTGGTAGCTACCGCTCTCCAAGTTGGCCTCTTGCAGCACACGCAATTGCTTGCCATCGGCGCTGTTCGCCATAAGCTGTGAGCGTCCACTGCGCTCCAACAGATAGAACACCGTGGTGCTTTCGCTGAAGGGGTTGGGTTGGATGCGGAGCTTGCGGTCGCCTTCGGTATCGTTCAACGGGCCTTCCTCGGTATCCTGTGTTGGTAGGGCACGGCTACCGTCTGGGTTGGCGCAGCAAGCGGCAAGGAGTTGCTCCATTTGGTCGAGGCGGGTACGTTGCTCTTCAACGAGGTTCCGTAGGTCCTGCATTTCCGACGCTTCCTGTGCAACGGAAGCGGTGACCTCAGAAATGGTCTGTTGCTGCTCCTTTACCGCCGCGATCAATACCGGAATGAAACCGTTGTAGTTGATGGCCAAGTGGCTGGTGG
>Ga0209063_1000210_pt1 | contig 56577 bp, 45 predicted proteins | sample KloWWTmeKNB19Kit_FD_187177 | JGI IMG/M metagenome (GOLD analysis project Ga0209063, IMG submission 187177) | Active sludge microbial communities from Klosterneuburg, Austria, studying microevolution and ecology of nitrifiers - Klosterneuburg... | ecosystem: Engineered > WWTP > Aerobic digester >... | reverse complement strand
GTTTCGCCCCGTTTTTTCAAGTGGTAGCTGGACTCCACATAATTAATTAAAGTTATAATTTTATATCTATTAAATTTGAAGATTTTCAAGTTTTTTTATTTCATAAATGTTGTGTCTTACAGACTTTCGTTTGGGTATGGCAGGTAACGGCTGTATATACGGTAGTATCACCTTTTATTCTTATTGGCGATCCACTTTTAAGAATTACGGCTTCCAGTAATTTGCTTTTGGGTGTTAATGCAATTAAAGGTAATTCAGTTGATGCAGCGTTTATTGCTATATCTTCCACATAATCGGCAAAAAGCGGGTGGGTGATAAGCATTATGTAATTACCGGGTTTTACCTTATTTAAAGTAAACGATCCATTGGCATTTACACGGGTAAAACTTTGTAAAATAGAATCTTTGGGTGTGAGCAAAGCCACAACAGAGTTCTTTACATTGGCAAAAGAAGAAGTATCTTTAATTGTACCGGAAATTTTTACATCCTGGGAATGGCTAATATATCCGTTTAAAACGAGGCTAAAGAGAAAAATAATTTTTTTTAGGGTCATTGCAGAAAAAATTTTGGCTGGTGCAAAAATCAGGTATCTCATTAATTGTGCAAACTAATCATTTACTAATTTTACGTTAAATCGTTTTGTATAAGCGGTAAAAATAACTTAGAGATGGCATACGAAGATGATCATTTTATAGAAACCACCGGTTATGTTTGGAATTACTCTTATTTCAGCGATGATGAAGTAAAGCAATTTCAGCAGGGCAAAATGTATAATGCATATGAAAAATTTGGGGCACATTTTTTAAGATTATTAAACCAGGATGGATTTTATTTTTCCGTTTGGGCGCCCAATGCTACGGCGGTTTCTGTGGTAGGAGAGTTTAACGGCTGGAAGCCGACGCTTCACCCATTATTTGTACGGCAGGATAGCTCGGGTATATGGGAAGGCTTTATTCCACGGCTTCCTGTTGGCGCTTTATATAAATTTCATATTACCGGAATATTTGAAACTACTTTTTTGAAAGCCGATCCTTTTGCTTTTTATAGTGAAGTAAGGCCGGGAACAGCTTCTATTACCCGTAAACTTGAAATGACCTGGGAAGATGGCGACTGGATGCATCACCGTAAAAAACACAATGCACTAAATGCCCCTTGGAGTGTGTATGTGGTGCACCTGGGCAGCTGGATGCGGCCCGATAAAAACAACGAAAACCTTTTTAATACTTATCATGAAATAAGAGAACGCCTGGTACCTTATGTAAAAGCAATGGGTTTTACGCATGTGGAGTTTATGCCGGTAATGGAATTTCCATACGATGGAAGCTGGGGTTACCAGGGAACCGGTTTTTTTGCTGCCACTTCACGCTTTGGCGTACCCGAAGATTTTATGTACCTTATTGATGTACTGCACCAAAATGGCATTGGCGTAATATTAGACTGGGTGCCTTCTCATTTTCCTGCAGATGCACATGGCTTATACCGTTTTGACGGTTCGGGAACATATGAGTATGAAGACAGCCGCAAAGGTTTTCACCCTGATTGGAACAGCTTTATTTTTAATTACAGCAGGGGCGAAGTACGCTCTTTTTTAATAAGCAGCGCCCACTTTTGGTTCAATAAATTTCATATTGACGGATTAAGGGTAGATGCAGTAAACTCCATTATAAGGCTCGATTTTAGCCGTAAACAAGGAGAATGGGAACCCAATGAATACGGGGGTAACGAAAATATAGAAGCTATAGGTTTTTTGAGGGAGTTAAACAGCGTTTTATACCGGGATTTTCCTGGTATACAAACAATTGCCGAAGAAGCTAGCGACTGGCCAGGCATTACTTTATCGGCAGATAAAATGGGCTTTGGTTTTGGTATGAAATGGATGATGGGCTGGATGCACGACATGTTCCGCTATTTTAAAAAATCACCAGCAATAAGAACCGATGTGCAGGATGACTTTACCTTTAGCCTCATGTATTTTTATGATGAAAAATTTATGCTACCCTTAAGCCACGATGAAGTGGTACACGGTAAAAGCCCCATGCTTTATAAAATGCCGGGAAACGAGTGGGAGCAATTTGCCAACCTTCGCCTATTATATAGCTGGATGTTTACGCACCCTGGTGCAAAACTGCTATTTATGGGTAACGAATTTGGCCAAACCAGTGAGTGGAATTATAAATCGGAATTGGATTGGCCATTGCTGCAATATGCCGCTCATAATAAACTTCAGGAATGTGTACGTACCCTTAATTATTTACTGAGACATGAACCTGCATTTTATGAATTACAGTTTGACAGAAAAGGCTTTGAATGGGTTTCGCTTAATTACCGCACAGAAGGTATTATGATTTTTAAACGCAAGGGAAAGCTAAGGGTAAACGACCTTTTAGTTGTACTCAATGTTAGCAATTTTCCGCAGGAAAACATGGAAATACAAGTGAGTGGTAAATTGCACTATACAGAAATTTTTAACAGTGATGCCGAGCAGTTTTGGGGAAGCGGAAAGTATATGAACCAAAATATTTTTTGTGAAGTTGTTGATAAAAAGAAGAAACTTAATGTACTAAAACTCAACATTCCACCGTTAGCAGCTATAATATTAAAGTAAACAGCTAACCCTGTTTGCGCTAGCCACTTAAACCATGAAACACCTCTTTATTATTGCCGCAATTTGCGGCACTCATCCTGCATTTTCGCAGGCTACCGACAGCGCCACAATCTTCTTCAACAAAGGAAATGAAGAAATGAAGGCAGGCAGGTTTTTGCCAGCCAGTAAAGCCTTTGAAAACGCAGTAAAACACAACCCTTCATTTACTGAGGCCTACCTGCAAAACGGCTTTGCTGCTTTACAAATGCGTAAAGTAAACCTTGCTTTAAATAGTTTTGAAAAGGTGTATGCCCTGGAACCCAATAACCCACAAGCCATTAAAGAACTTACCGAAATATATTACAATTACCGCAAGCTGGATAAGGCCATAGAGTTTGCCAACAAATGCACCCAATGCAGCAATGCTTCGTTTATAAAAGGAATGAGCTATTACAGGAAAGAGGATTATGGAGAAGCCGTAAAACACCTGCAACATGCTCTTAAACTTGATCCTGCCAATGCAGAGGCGCTTTACACCATTGGACGCAGCTACCTGGATATGGACGAATACAGTAAAGCCATACCTTTTTACGAAAAAGCAGCCGAACTGGAAAATGCCAGCAGCACATGGATTTATGAACTGGCCTTACTTTCTTACAATGTGGGGAACTACAAAAATTCGGTAAAATATTTTGCCAAAGCAGCAGAAAAAGGCTATACCCAATCCAATGATTTTGATGAAAATTATGGATTTGCTTCTTTTTATGCCGGCAATTATGATAAAGGTGAGGAACTTATTAAAGAAGTTTGGCGCAAAAAACCCGGTAATAAAGAAATACTGCGAGACGCTGCCGAAGCGTTATATAAAAAAGGCCAGTACGACCGATCCTTAATGTATTGCCAAAAGCTTATGGAATTAGATAATAACGATGCTAAAGCATTATACCAGGCTGGCCTCAACTTTATTAAAAAAGGGCCAAAAGAAAAAGGGGAAAAAATGTGCGATAAAGCCATTGAAATGGATAGCTCATTATCCAGCCTAAGGCAAAAACAGGAAATGCCCTGGTAAATTTTTTAAAGATTTACCTGAGAATTTATTTCATTTTATTTAAAAAAAAGAAAAAATAAAATCCCACTTAACTAAAGCGGGATTTTATTTTTTTATGCAATAAATTCTTTTATAATGTAGGCGCTTTTACTTTTTTTCTTTCTTCTTTAGCTGCACCTAATGGTTTGTCTTTTGCAAAGTCAACCAATATGGGCGCACCTACAAATATTGAAGAATAGGTTCCCGTAACCACGCCAATCAACATGGCAAAGGCAAATCCACGTGTTACTTCTCCACCAAAAATAAATAAGATGAGGATAGTAAGGAACACGGTAAGCGATGTCATAATTGTACGGCTTAGCGTATCATTTAAAGCAAGGTTTACTAATTGCTCTTTGTTGAGACCTTTTTTATCCCTGCTGTATTCCCTGATACGGTCAAATACAATTACAGTATCGTTCATAGAGAAACCAATTACCGTAAGGATGGCCGCAATAAAGTGCTGGTCTATTTCCAAAGGAAATGGCATTACATCTTTAAAGAAAGAGAATACAAATAAGGTAATTAATACATCATGCACCAATGTAACAATGGTACCTAAAGAATACCTCCAATCTCTAAACCTTAGGAAGATATAAATGAAAATGGCAAAAATGGCAAATAAAGTTGCTTTTATAGCACCCCTCTTTAAATCATCGGAAATGGTAGGCTGAATGGTGGTACGGTACTGGATATATTTTGTACCGGTATTAAACTGATCGTAAGTTAAACCGGCCGGCAATACTTTTTTAAGCCCTTCAAACAATTTTTGTTTTACCTGCTCATCTGCATTATCTACGCCTTTTAAATATGAAGTAGTAATATTCAAATGCCTTCCGTCGCCAATTGTTTTAATAATAGGGTAATCGCCAAATGCCTGTTTTAGGTCATCCCTTATATCATCGTTATTTACTGATTTTTCAAAAGCAATGGTATAGCTGCGGCCGCCTTTAAATTCCACACCTTCTTCAAAGCCATGAAAAAATGCAGCAATACCGCCAAGCACCACAAAAACAGATATGATGTATGCCACTTTTCTATAGCGTACAAAATCAATTTTACGATGGGCAAATATTTTTTCAGATATTTTAGTAAAATAGTTAAAATGCCTTTTTCGGTTGGTCCACACATCGGAAATAAGCCTGGATACCAAAATTCCACAGAATAGGGAAAGCAGCAAACCGATAATTTGTGTAGTGGCAAAACCAAGTACTGGCCCCAAACCAAAGTAAGCCAAAATAATAGCCGTTAATAAGGAAGTAACGTGGGCATCCAATACTGGCGCCAGCGATCGTCTATAACCATCGGCAACTGCCTGCTGGTAGTTTTTCCCTTTTTTAAGTTCTTCTTTTATACGTTCAAAAATAATTACGTTGGTATCTACAGCCATGCCAATGGTAAGCACAAGGCCGGCAATACCAGCAGCAGTTAAGGTAAAGCCCAGTGCCGTGAGTACACCCAGGGTAAATACCAGGTTCAATATTAAGGCAATATTGGCCACCCAGCCGCCGGTGTTGTAATACACAAGCATTAAAATAAATATTACGCCAAATGAAATAAGAAAAGCCAGCATACCGCCACGCACGGCTTCTTTACCCAAAGTAGGCCCTACTTCCTGTTCTGCCACAATTTTTGCCGGCGCATCTAACTTACCCGAGGTTAATACCTTGGCTAAATCCTGTGCTTCTTCAACCGTAAACTGCCCGGAGATTTCGGTATTTCCGCCATCAATTTGGTTAATTACGTTAGGAGCGCTATAAACAATATCATCAAGTGAAATAGCAACAGGCCTGCCTACGTTTTTACCCGTAAGCCTGCTCCAGGTTTTTGTACCTGTTGGCGTCATTTGCATGGTAATAACCACTTTTCCTTCCTGGTTATGGTCCTGCTTTGCTTCTGCAACAGCATCCCCTTCCATTGGGGCTTTTTCTGTACCCGGTACCATTTTTACTGCATATACCTGGAAGAACCTTGCATTGCCTTTATCGTTTTTGGTTTCTTCTCCCAATAAAAATTTTAAATCGGCAGGCAAAGCATGTTTTACTACATCGTTGTTAATGTAGCTAAAGAATTTTCCGGTATCCTGCAACATTACGTTACCAATAGCCGGTGCATAATATTGCTTACCATCAGGGCCGGTTTGTACATCAATAGGCATCATTACCTTAAAGAAAGGGTTGGCATTTTGATGCGCAAGGGTTGTGTCTTTTAATTTTGAGGAATCGTTTTCGGCAATACCATTTAAATAATTTTGCAGGTTTTTATCGGCATTTTGTAGTGCTTCTCCAATTTCATTTATGCGGTACACTTCCCAAAACTGCAGGTTGGCAGAAGATTGCAGGTAAGCCCTTACTCTTTCCGGATCTTTAATACCCGCCAGTTCTACGTTAATAATGCCCTTATTTACATCGAGGTTAATGGTAGGCTGTGCCACACCAAATTTATCAATACGCTTTTGGAGGATTTTATAGGTTTGGCTAATAGCGCCTTTTGCTGTTTCCTGTATTTTACTGATAACGGCATTATCATTATCATTTATTTTTACCTCTTTACCAGGGCCGGCAAATAAGCCAGCCAGTTTACCTGTACCATTTTGCTTAATAAATGCATTGCTGAAAAGTGTAATAAAATTTTCTTCGCTATTCACTTTTTCTGCAGTAGCGGTATTAATGGCTTTAAGTAGTTCCGGGGATTTGGGGTTGTTGCTTAAAGATTTTAATAAACCCTGAAGGCTCACATCCATAGTTACACTCATACCGCCCTGGAGGTCCAGGCCTAGGTTTAGTTCGTTTTCTTTGGCTTTTTGATAGGTGGTGCCTAATGCCAGGGATTTATCTTTTGTGCTATCCAGTATATGTTGCACCTTATCTTCAATGAGTTTTTCCCGGTCATCTGCCGATAAATTTGCAGCTTCTCTTTTTACCATTTTTTCTGCCTGTACCCTTACTTTGCTTTCATAGTTGCGTACAATCCAGGTATATGATAATTCCCAAACGGATATAACAGTTAGCGCAATAGTGAAGAACCAAACTAAACCTTTCAGTTTCATGTGATAATTTTTATTTTTCTATTGCCACATGTAAATCACCAAAAATTTTCATCACCGGATGGTAGTAATATTTGAAAATTTTATGGTTCATTTAATGCAGGAATATTCTCTAAAAAGTAGTAAAATTTTTTAAGTGTGCAAAGATAAGGGAAAATGGCATAGTTGGAAATTAGAGTTTTTGATTATTTGAAGGATATTACGTTATTATTCTTCAGCGATGATTGTACTCAGTAAAGCAATGGCTGCTCAATGCCTCTTCATTAATAATTCAGTTATTTTTGCAAATCAACCAAATAACCGGCAATGGCATTATCATCTTTACTCAGCAAATTTAATGAACCCGAAACCTTAAAAATGGCCAAACTGGGCAGGGAATTAAGGGCAAGTGGCATTGACGTTACTGACTTAAGCCTGGGTGAACCAGATTTTGATACACCCGATCATATTAAAAACGCCGCAAAAAAAGCAATTGACGATAATTTTAGCCATTATACACCGGTTGCAGGTTATGCTGACCTGAGGCGGGCAGTTTGCACTAAATTAAAAAGAGACAATAACCTGGATTACGGCCCGGAAAACATTTTGGTGAGCACTGGCGCCAAGCAAAGCATTGCCAATGCCGTTTTGGCCATAGCAGATGCAGGAGATGAAGTAATTATTCCCACACCTTTTTGGGTAACCTACAGCGAAATTGTAAAACTGGCCGGCGGCAAAGTTGTATTGGTAAAGTCCACTGTAAAAAATAATTTTAAAATTACAGCGCAGCAGTTAGAAGCAGCCATTACCGCTAAAACAAAGTTGTTCATGTTTTCATCGCCATGCAACCCATCTGGCGCTGTTTATTCAAAAGAAGAATTAAACGGGCTTGCAGAAGTATTTAAGCAACACCCGGCTATTTATATTTTAAGTGATGAAATATATGAACATATTAATTATATAGGAAAGCATGAAAGCATTGCCCAATTTGATTTTTTAAAGGAAAGGGTGATATTAATAAATGGATTGAGTAAAGCTTTTGCCATGACAGGCTGGAGGCTTGGCTATTTTGCAGCCAACACCGAAATTGTAAAAGCCTGCGATAAAATACAAGGACAATTTACCAGCGCCGCTTGCTCCATAACCCAAAGAGCAGCTATTGAAGCGCTCACCGGCAATTTGCAACCTACCCAACTAATGATTGAAGAATTTAGAAAAAGAAGGGCAAGGGTTATGGAACTGGTAAAAGATATCCCCGGCTTTATTTGTAATGAACCACCCGGCGCTTTTTACATTTTTCCCGATGTATCCTATTATTTTGGTAAAAAAACAAGTAAGGGCGAAACCATTGCCAATGCTGATGATTTATGTATGTACCTGCTTAATGAAGCACATGTAACTACTGTAAGCGGTAAAGGTTTTGGTGAACCTCATTGCATCAGGATATCATTTGCAAACAGCCTCGAAAATATTGAAAAAGGGTTTAAGAAAATTACTGGCGCACTTGCTCAATTAAGTTAATCTCCCTCATATTAAAATAAAAAAAACTCCTGCGGATAACAGAAGTTGAATAATTACTTACCAACTTTTTACACTCTGGGGTCGTTGGTCTTTTCAGTATATTTAGCGCAAAGCACTAAATGCTGAATGGGTTTCAAAGTATGATTTTTCAAAAGCATTACTGCTTAGGAACATGGATGGTTTTTGGTTTTCCTTAGAATTGGGATTAGGTTTTAGGACTATCTGGATTTTTGTTGGCTTTCAATAGGTAAAGGACTGGGTTTTCTTTGGATATATATTACAAAACGAAATTTAAAAAAAATAAGAAGTTGACTGATATTGGACCTGTTTTTCTTTGGATATTGGAAAAATCTTTGGCTTTTCAGGATTTTTGGGATTGATTGATATTTAATCGCTATCAATCAACTTCTGGTACAAAGATGCGGCAGTAAAAGATATTTTACAAGAGCACTATTGCCCATAATTTAGCAACTTATTTATACCGTTAGCATAGTAAATTAACTGCAAAATGCATTAGGAAGAATACGTAGAAATAAATCGTAAATTTTCGATAGAGCAAAAATGAGAAGAATAATTATTAATTGATAATCAATAACTAATACATTTTACCTAATCTTTTAATTTCTATTTGGAAAGGCTTTGAATAATATCGTATTTGGTTACAATATGGTAATTGCCGCTTTCATCTTTACTTAAAACTGCGCCATTTTCTTTATTAATGAAGGTACTCAGGCGCTCAACAGGAGTATCAAAAGCTACTTCGGGGTAAGGTTTTTCCATTACTGTATTTACAAGGGCATTTTTTACATCGCTATTTCCTAAAATTTTATTGAACAAGCCATTTTCAGAAATGGCGCCCACATTTTTTTCGCCATCAAATACCGGGATATTTTCAATATCGTATTTCTTCATGAGGTTAATAGCATCACTCACTTTTGCATTGGGCCCTATAGACATTGTTTTTTGCGAACCTCTGCCGCCTATTAAATCTTTAAAGGTTTTTACATCCAGGAAACCCCTTTCCAGCATCCACTCATCATTATAAATTTTACCTATATACCTGCTGCCATGGTCGTGAAAAATGCAAACTACCACATCGTCTTTCTTTAACTGGGCTTTAAGCTGAAACACGCCCTGGAGGCAGCTACCTGCGCTATAACCACAAAAAATGCCTTCGTCTTTTGCAATTTTGCGGGCCATTACGGCGCCATCTTTATCGGTAACTTTTGTAAATACATCTATATACTGCATTTCGTAATTTGCCGGCACAAAATCTTCTCCAAAACCTTCACTTATGTAGGGATACACTTCATTTTGATCTATTTCACCAGTTTCAAAATACTTTTTTAATAATGAGCCATAGCTATCAATAGCCCACACTTTAATATTGGGATTTTTTTCTTTCAAATATTTTGCTGTGCCCACAATGGTGCCACCGGTTCCCGTAGCCACAACCAAATGCGTAACTTTTCCTTCTGTTTGTTTCCAAATTTCCGGCCCGGTTTGCTCGTAATGCGCCAACCTATTGGCCAGGTTATCGTATTGGTTTACATACCAGGAGTTGGGCACTTCGGTAGCCAGCCTTTTAGAAACGGAATAGTAGGAGCGTGGATCTTCGGGCTCTACATTTGTAGGGCACACGATTACTTCTGCGCCTACGGCTTTTAAAATATCGGCCTTTTCTTTGGACTGCTTATCTGTTGTGGTAAAAATACATTTATAGCCTTTTACACATGCAGCCAGCGCAAGGCCCATGCCTGTATTGCCGCTTGTGCCTTCAATTATAGTTCCTCCGGGTTTAATTTTTCCTTCCTGCTCGGCTACTTCAAGCATTTTAAGCGCCATGCGGTCTTTAATGGAATTTCCGGGGTTAAAATATTCTACTTTTGCCAGTACGGTACAAGGCAGGTTTTTGGCTATTTTATTGAGCTTTATTAAAGGCGTATTTCCTATTGTTTCCAATATATTATTCATCCACATAGCAAGAAAAATTTTGGCAAAGGTAAATATTAAAACCCTTGCCAAAGGCGCTCTGCTGGAATATATTGTTTATATGTTGTGAAGAATTCAATAAAATGTAGCTTTTCTTCTACATTGTCTTTAGATGCCGTACTATTTTTTGCAAATGGGTTTGGGTTCATCTTTGCTTCATCTATTCCAATAGTTATTGAAATATCCAGTTCAAGTCCATGAACAATCTTTGAATTTAAAGTATTAAAAAATCTAGAAAAACCAGGGGCTATCTTTTAAAAGATAGCCTTTAGTTTTTTTGGATGAGTTCTAAAGCTTTTTGCACTTCCCCGTCTTTTTGGTTTTGTACAATAAAATACCCTTCTGTACGGTATAGTTGCCGGCCTACCAGCGCCTTTACGGATTTTTGTAAAAATTCTTTATCCTTACCAGTTAATAAACCAATGTCAATAGAATCTTTTTTTGCCATACTTACTAATAATTGCCAGCCTTCACCTGCATCATTAAACGAAGTGGCAAATTTTTCGGCTGTAGGGTATTGTTTCAGTAAATTGGGGTGAAGCAGGTAATACATGTATCCAAAATCATTTAAAGAACCTTTTATCCAAAGCCGGGCAATTTGAGGGCTTGCATGGGTGGTATCTGCTGCTATAAAAATATCGGGGCTTATGCCACCGCCACCATAAATAATTTTACCGGAAATGGTTTTAAATATTTGGGAGCTGTCAAATTTTATAGAATCAGCATTTACCATTTCGCCATGCATATAGCGCTTGTGAATATCATTGTAATATTCTTTTTCTCCAGAGGTATAAGGCTTTTGGATACTCCTTCCCACAGGTGTATAATACCGGGCAACGGTAAGCCTTAAAGCGCTGTTATCGCTTAAATTATATTGGTCTTGTACCAGGCCTTTTCCAAAACTTCTCCTGCCCACAATGATTGCCCTGTCCCAATCCTGTAAAGCGCCCAGTAATATTTCGCTGGCGCTTGCCGAGCCTTCATTGCTCAGTACTATAAGTTTTCCGATTTCAAACTGCCCGTTTCGGCGGCACCGGAATTCTTTTTTAGGAAAATGGGCGCCTTCGGTATAGGTAATTAATTTATCGCCGCTCAAAAATTCATCGGCAATTTCCACTGCTTCGTCAAGCACCCCGCCACCATTATCTCTTAAGTCCAAAATTAATTGCTGCAAGCCATGCGATTTTAATTTCATCAACGCTTCCATAAATTCCCGGTAGGTATTGGCGGTAAACTTATTGATACGGATAAAACCTACCGACTTATTCATCATATATGCGGCATCAATACTGTTTAAAGGGATTATATCCCTTACTATATTTTTTTGCAGAATTTTACCATTGCGCAAAAACTGGATGACAATGGTACTGCCTATTTTTCCTTTAATAAGGTTTCTTACCCTGTCGGCATTAGACTTTATGCCAGAAATGGTACTGTCGTTTGCTTTTATAATTTTATCGCCAACCAATAAGCCTGATTTAAATGCCGGGCCGTTGCTGAGTACATTAATTATATTCAGGGTATCGGCTATCATACTAAACTCAATACCTATCCCAAAAAAGCTACCGTTTATTTCTTCATTTACCTCCTGCAATTCATTTGCAGGTATAAAAGTAGAGTGGGGATCCAGTTTTGCAAGTATGGCTACAATAGCCGTATCGGCAAGCGGGTTGATGTCTTTATTGTCTACATACTTGTTTTGTATTAGGTCAAGCACTTCGTCAATTGGCCGTCTTTTTTCAAATTGAAAAAATTTCTTACCGGGCATAGTATCCCGTATTTTATATCCTAAAAAAATACCAGCAATTGCTGTAATGCTGAATAAAAGAGGAAGCCAAACCTGTAATTTTTTGTTTTGCATGCTTGATGTAAACGGGTTTTATTACCTGCGGCAAAGTTAAGTAAGCAAAATGAGAATTAAACTAAAGGCTTTGCATTTGTACACTGTAATCGTGTTGCAGGTCTTCATGCATTGCTGCTATGAGTTTGTTAATTTTTTTTAGCTGGCCAGAATATACATTTTGCAGTACCTGGCTTTTGGAAAAATCAATGGGTAAGGCTTTTAGTTGTTTGCATATAAATATTCGTACCTCAGTTTCAGTACCCGGCTTATCGCTATACCGGGTGAACTTATCGGCAGTACGCACAATTTTTCTTATTGTTTTTTTGGCAAAATAAATATTGGTAGTATTTACCTGTTTAAATAAATCTTGCAAAAATTCCCTTATGGACTGTATATACCCGGGCTCATCGCTGGCATCAAATAATAAATAGGTAAGCAACTCTTTATTTTCTTTTTTAAATTTGGATAGCTTGAGGCAATATTCCAACAGTTCTGCTTGTGTTTTATATGTCAGTTCTTCTTTTAATTCTTTTATGGTTGCTGCTTTCATACAGCAAATAAAATAAAAATTTCTGGCAGCAATAAAAAAAACCCTCTTTCGAAGGTTTTTTTGGCAGCATTGCTACTGCTTTTGGTTAAGTGTTTTATCAGAGATTAAGAACGGCCTTTTTAGGGCGGTCTTATACCGGTTATTAACAGTTAAAATGGTATTTTAGTATAGCGGATGTTGAGAAAATAAAAATATTGTTCTTTTATTCCTTCTTTTAGGAAAAGCCCTTCGTAAAACTACTTTCATCCACAGCATGTGGATTAATAAATTCACCATACCAATACTGCTGAAATTATATTGCAGAAAAATTGAAGAACGGCATGAAAAAATTTATGATCCTTTTATTTTGCTCTGCTGTAATTTTTTCTACAAAGGCACAATTGCTAAAAAATGTAATACCCGTAAATACCAGCTTCAACGATTCCCTTAACCGCATTGTAAATGCTTACCTGAATAATTACCGCCATATACAGGGTAAAATTTTTCAGGAGCAAAGCGATGTAGATATTTATTATTCCACACAATCTGTGCCTGGAGCCAGCGAGGCATTAATTTACCGTTTTCACTCTGTGGAAGACAGTACAGCAAGCTGGCAGGCAGTAATGTATAATGGGGATAATTATAAAGAAGCTGCTAAAGTGTATAAAAATACTTACAGGCTGGTAAATAAAAGCAGGCTCAATTTTGGAAATGGAAAGGCCGCAAGTTTTAATGGCACTTATACCGGGCCTTCAGAAGATTTGCGCTTTACATCATCTATATTATACACACAGGAAGAAAGCGGGCCATATCAATATTTTATTGCCAATATTGACCTGCTGAATAATTTTGGCAACTGGGAAGTAAGGCTAAGTCTAAACAAGAAAAAGGATGACAGGGAAAAATATTAGTGCATTATTTTCCGGCTTTGCCGGGTAATATCTTTTGACAATTCATAAATATGTGTAAACTGGTCGGTTACAGATTTTGTTTGTACCAGCAAATTTTTGGTTTCCGATTCCAGGTTACCTAAAGAAATTTCTTCTCTTCTTTTTTTAAGCAATCTATTCAAAATTTCATTTATGGCTTCAAATGGTTCTTCCCTTTCTTCTTTGGGGTTTTCTGTTTTTCCTTCTAGCATGGTCAAAGCAGCGCTAAAATTCCGTTCAGTGCTGTTTTTTACCGGTAACAAATCGGGTGAGCGAAACAAAGTTTTACTTAAGCGCATAAAATAAGAAAGTGTTGCAAGGTGTGATGTGAGCAAATATCCAAACACCACAAATTGGTGAAACTCTTTCATGCCTTTTTGAAACCTCCTGGGCTCCGATAGCATCCTGTTAAACGATCCGGAAACATTGGATAATGCGGTGAGCATTTGTTTGCGGGCAAGTTTCATTTCCTGGTTTGGTGGGGTTACCGTTTGTAAAGTAAAATAGGAGGCAACCGGGCCATAATAATTTTTGGCCGATTTTACCAAATCTTTCATATAACCGGCAATATTTTCATGCTCCCACTGAGGCAATAACATCAGGCTAAGTAAAAAAGCGATTACAGAACCTATTGCCGTATCCAGCATCCTATCAACCATTAATTCCTTTAAATGAGCAGGGTAAAGAAAGTAAAAAAAGAGGATGAGGTATGGAGTTAGTGTAATTACACTTACCAGGTACCTTATCCGTAAAAAAGAGTAACTGATGAGCATACACAAAACCATTATGCTGAAAAGGGCAATAGTATTTTCTACAAAAAATAAAATAAGCAGCCCAATGATAATACCTGCAAATGTACCAATCAACCTGTCTTTATTTCTTTGCTTGGTAAGGCTGTATGCCGGTTTAAGGATTACCACAATGGTGAGCAATATCCAGTAACTATGGCCGATATCAAACAAAGAAGATACAATATACCCAACCAGCAAAGCAATGGCTACTCTAAGCGAATGCCTGAAAATATTTGAACCCAGGTGGATATTATCAAAAAAATACCTGGCGCTAATGTCAATGGGGCTGCTAAAATTAATATGGTTTAAATCTTCTGTACGCTTTTTAATTTTTGTATCGAGCCGGGTGTAGAAATGCAGTTCATGAGTTTTTTGAGAAATATGTTTCAGGTTGTTTAAAATCCTTCCCAGGGCAAAAAAATCATCCACATTACCAGGCTGCATAAAATTTTTACGTAGCATTTCAAATTCCTGTACCAGATTTCCTATATTTTCAACCAGGTTAATTGTGGCATGTGATGTGGTGCCGCTTTTTACGGCAATGCCCATTAGCTCCAGCTCAGTAGAAATAGATTGGATTTGATCCCCGAATTTTGACAAAATACCGGTTTGTTCAAATTGTTTTTGCAACAATGCATAATCCTGGTAAGAGGTCATTATGCTTTCAAATAAATCAACGGTATCTGTATAAATTTTCACCAGGTTACGGCTTATGGCCGTACTTTCTTTAGTAAACTGCCGGGTAGAAAAAATAATATCGCTTAGCAGCTGCTGTTCTTCCTGTATTTTAATTTGTTGCTCCAGCAAATGGTTATAGATAGCCGTAAAATCAGGCTGTGGCTTATAAAATTCCCCACGGGTTTTAAAATACCCACCAATATGAACTATGAAATCACCTAGTGTTTGTTGCATAAGCCGGTACGGCCTCAGTATGTAAAGCATTAAACTAAAAAACATGTACCAAAGCGCACCGGCTACTATTAAAAGTGCCTGAATAATTTTTTCACTGTCTCCGGTACTGGAATCTAAGGATAGAACCATAATAATTAAGCCTGAAATACCTATGGAAGAAACCCTGGCTCCGTAAACACTAAACATGGAAAAAACAAAACCCAACACAAAAATAATGGCGCCTTGAACTACTGGGTGATAGCCTGAAAAACTCATTATTACAGACACTATGCCTACTATGAATACATTCACCAGCATCCCGTTCCGGCGTAAATGTACCGGCCCGGGAATATCGGCAATGCTGGAACATAATGCACCTAACGACAACAAAATGCCAACTTCTAATTTGCCAAAAAAATTAAAAACCAGTGCCGGAACAAGTATGCCTACCGTCATTCGCAGGCCTTCGGAAAAAAAACGGCCGCTAAAAAAATTTTTATATGTATTTTGATCCGTTAATGCCATTAGTGCAAAATGCCGTTGCTGATAATTACGTCTAAGTTATTGTATTTAACTAAAAATAAATCTGCATCAGTGCATACTCATTGTATATTTGCAAAGTATTTTTTAATAACACAGTTTTTTAAAAAACGAATAATAACCCATCCATGTCAGCAGTTTGCAATTTTACCATACCCTTTGGCGGTAACGCCGATGAAGTTTTCACTAAAGCAAAAAATGTAGTAGAAAGCCAGGGCGGTATTTTTACCGGCGATGCCCATAGTGGCAATTTTACTATTGAAGTGTTTGGCAATAAAATTGCCGGGGATTATACCATGACAGGAAACGACCTAACCATAAATATTACAGATAAGCCTTTTTTTGTACCTTGTGCAACCATCGAAAGCATGTTAAAAAGTAAATTAGCTTAACTTTTACTTTACTATAATTTTTCTGTATTCATTGGTTTCGTTTCCAAAAAACCGGAGTAGGTAAACCCCTGCTGTGGATGCCGGTAGGCTTAAAATATTGATGCCTTCCTCATTTCTAAAATCTTTTTGAAAAAGCAACTTGCCATCGGCGCTTATCATTTGCATTTGTAATCCTTTTTTAGGCAGTTCAATGGTAATGCTGTTGTTAGAAACTATGGTTGGATAAATTTTTATTTCTGTAATAGTGCCACTAAGCATAACTACGGGAGAGTAAAATACAATGCCATTTTGTTCCACAATTTTTAAGCGGTAAAATACCGCCGCATTGTTTTGAAATTGGTGATTAAAGGTATAATCAATACTGCCGCTTGCCTCAACATTTCCTGCATTGCTGTAAGCAAGGTTATTGATGCTGTATTCTACTTCGTAATGATCAATATTAATTTCGGAAGATACCTTCCAGGAAATTTTATTAAAACCATTTTGTTTTGCGGCAGTAAAAGAATTTAAAATTACCGGCACAGCATTGGTAACAATTACCTTATACAATGTTCCCGAGGAACGGCGAACTGCATATAAGTTGCTCCCATCTGAACTTTCGCCAAAGCCGGCAATATTATTTAAAAGGCCTGTTTGCATAATCACAGGCTGATTGGGTTTTATTAACCAGAGGTTGGTTGAAATATAATCAACCGTAACATAATATCCATAAAGGGTAGGAAATTCCGATCCCCGGTACACATAACCGCCGGTAACAGAAAAGCCGCCTGTGGTATTGTTGTGGGTGTATTCAAAAATAGGGTCGGTATAAGTTGCAGTACAACCGGAAAAATCAAAATTGTGCATCCCTTCCCTGCACCGCCAGCCGTAATTTACAGCTGCTGCAGATGCTGCTGTAATATGGTTTACTTCTTCATAATTTCCCTGGCCTACATCGGCTATCCAAAAATCGCCATTGAGCCTGTCAAAACTCCAGCGCCAGGGGTTGCGTAAACCCATATTATAAATTTCGTCGGCAATACCATCACCAGGTGTAAGAAAAGGGTTATCGGCTGGTATTGCATAAAATGGTGCCGAAGTTGCAAATCCATTTACATTTATACGAAGCATTTTTCCAAAAAGTGAATTGGGGTTTTGGGCAAGGTTACCAGGGTCGCCACCGCTGCCACTGTCACCGGTTCCCAGGTAAAGCATACCATCGGTACCAAAAATAAGTTTGCCGCCATTATGGTTGGTATAGCTTACCGGTTTTACAAGCGTAAGCAAAACCTGTGCTGTTGCCGGGTCGCCAATGAGTGGATCCAGCAAATTACGCCTGTAGCGGGCCAAGGTGGGGTTACCGCTAGAGTTGGTATACAGCACAAAAAAATATCCGTTGCTTGCGTATTGTGGATGAAAAGCAACACTTAATAATCCTTGTTCTCCACCAGGGGATGCAGGCAATACGGAAGAAATATTAATATAATTAGAAAGTACTGTACCGTTCCAGCGGCGAATAATTCCTCCTTGCTGCACAATAAATAAATCACTACCACCTGCATTTACCACATCTACTGGTGAACTTAAACCGGTAGTGACAGTTTGGTAACCTATTTCAGGATATTGGCCTAATACAGCCGAAAAACTTAGTGAAATTAAAAGGCAGGAAATAATAGATAAAATGGTAGATTTTATTTGCATAGGAATTTTTTAGAGGAGTTGCTGCAATAACAATGCCTAAATAAAAAAACCTTCCTGTAAATAGAGAAGGTTTTAAAGTATATCTTATTTAATAATTACCATTTGTCCACATCTTCATGGGTAACCGGGCTGCCTGGCTCTTCCGGAGGAGTTGGCTGTGGATCTGCAACCGGTGGGGGAGCAGTAGCTGCTTCAGTTGTATCAGCTTTAACTTCTGGGGCTTGCTGACTATTTTCACCTTCATACGGGGTATCATGGTTAAAAGCATCAAAATCAAAATCGGGCATCAATTCGGTTTTTACAAAATCTACCGCTTCACCAAGACCTTTAACAAACTTGTTGAAATCTTCTTTGTATAAAAAGATTTTATGCCGGTCGTAGCCATCAGAGTCAAATTTTTTACGACTTTCTGTAATCGTTAAATAATAATCGTTGCCACGGGTTTCTCTTACATCAAAAAAATATGTTCTTCTTTTCCCGGCTTTAATACGTTTACTGTAAACACTTTCTACTTTTTTTTCGTTGTTTTCGTACGCCACTTTTTTTACTTTTAAATGAATAAAATGCTATTTTTTGAACCCGGCAAAGATAAAATTGTTTTTTTAATAGCAAAATTTATGAATTGGCTATTACGATAGGTTTTCAACATTATTTGCAGGTTTTTCATCTTCTTTTACTTGCTGATTACGATACATTTCGGCATAAATACCGTTTAAATTCATCAACTCTTTATGGTTCCCTGTTTCGGCAATTTTTCCGTTTTCCATTACAATTATTTTATCAAATTGAAAAAGGGAAAAAATTCTGTGGGTAATAATTATGGCGGTACGGTTTTGCAGGTAGCCGTATAAATTTCCCAAAATTTCTTTTTCCGTTGCGGTATCCACAGCGCTTAAGCAGTCGTCTAAAATTACCAACTCTGGTTTTTTGAGCAAAGCACGGGCAATAGAAATGCGTTGCTTTTGTCCGCCGCTTAAAGTTACGCCCCGTTCCCCAACAAGGGTTTCAAATTTAAGATGAAAACTGGCTATATCATTAAAAATACTTGCCTGCCTTGCAGCCTGGTACACCTCCTCATCACTTGCGCCGGCATTGGCAAACCGTATATTATTTTTTATGGTATCGCTAAATAAAAAAACTTCCTGCGGTACATAGCCAGCTTGGGTTCGCAGGGAAGCCAGGCTAATATCCCGTACATCGGTTCCTTCGTATTGAATGCTCCCTTTATTTACATCGTAAACCCTTAGCAGCAGGTGAGCCAGTGTGCTTTTCCCAGATCCTGTTCTGCCAACAATTGCAATTTTTTCGCCTTCTTTTACCGTTAAAGAAAAATGGTCAATTGCCTTAATGCCGGTTTGGGCATAGGTAAACGAAATATCGTTTATGTGGATATTTCCTTTAATAGATACCGGTGCTGCCCCGGCCCCATCTTTAATTGCCGTTTTAAAATCCAAAAATTCATTGATCCTTTTTTGAGAAGCTGCAGCCCGTTGGGTTATACTGGCCGTCCATCCTATGGCGCTCACCGGAAAAGCAAGCATTTGGATATACATTACAAACTCTGCAATTTTACCCACAGTTGCACCATTTACATTATTTACCACATCCAATGTTCCCACCATTATGGTTATTAACGTACTTAAGCCAATAAGCAGGGCAATTCCCGGAAAATAAATTGCTTCTGTTTTGGCAAGGCTTAATGCATTTTTCTTGTATTGTACGCTATTGGCAGTAAAAAACTGCAACATGGCTTTTTCCTGCACATAAGATTTTATTACCCTTATGCCGGAAAAAGATTCCTGGGCATCGGTAGTAAGGTTGCTCAATGAAGATTGTATTTTTTCGCTTTTTTTATCTATGATGCTATTCACAAAATAAATAATAAAAGCCAGGAGTGGAAGGGGAAAAAGTGCATACATTGTAAGTTTTGTATCTGCTTTAAGCATAAAAAAAATGCTAAAGCCTATTACCGCAATCAGGTTTATAAAATACATAATAGCCGGGCCCGTGTACATGCGTACCCTGCTTACATCTTCCGAAATTCTGTTCATAAGGTCGCCGGTGGCATGTTGCTTATAAAAGCCAGCATCCATTTGCTGGTAATGTGCATAGATATCGTTTTTTTGGTCAAACTCAATATGCCTGCTCATTACAATTAAAGTTTGCCTCATTAAAAACATAAAAAAACCGCTAATTAAAGCAAGCAATATCAACATGATGCCAGTAAATAAAATGCTTTGTGCAAAAGATAGTGCATTAAACCAATTGATTACATCTATTACTATCCAGTTGTAATTATCGTTTGTACCAGCAGTAGCGCCAGTATTGCGCAACATGGCCACTACTTTATTGAGGATATAACCGGTAAATTGCGGTGTAAGTATCCTAAAATAATTAGAGAGCAGGATGAACAATATACCTAATAATAATAGCCATTTGTATTTCCAAAAGTATTTATTAAGCGCAGAGAGTTGTTTCATCTTTTGCAAAAGTAAACCGAAAAGGCGGATGTGAAGGCAAAAAAAATCCTTTCCAAAAAGGAAAGGAAAATAAAATGCAAACAATATTTTTTACTACTCTGTGGTTAGGCCGGAAATAAGGTATTCCCTGTTCATACGGGCAATATTTAATACAGAAATGCCTTTAGGGCATTCTGCTTCGCAGGCATAAGTGTTGGTGCAATTGCCAAAGCCTTCTTTATCCATTTGTGCAACCATATTTAAAACCCTGGTTTTGCGTTCGGGTTCACCTTGCGGCAACAATGCCAGTTGTGAAACTTTAGCGCTTACAAACAACATTGCGCTACTATTTTTACAGGTTGCCACGCAGGCGCCGCAGCCAATACATGCAGCAGCATTAAAGGCATCATCGGCATTTTTTTTATCTACAGGTATTGAGTTGGCATCTACGGCATTGCCGGTATTTACGGAAATATATCCGCCTGCCTGAATAATGCGGTCAAAAGCAGTACGGTCTACCATTAAATCTTTAATTACGGGAAAAGCCTTGCTACGCCAGGGTTCCACAACAATGGTATCCCCATTTTTAAAGGCACGCATGTGCAACTGGCAGGTAGTATTTTTTTCCCAGGGCCCGTGTGGCTGGCCATCAATATACATGCTGCAGGCGCCGCAAATGCCTTCCCGGCAATCGTGGTCAAATGCAATGGGCTCTTTGCCTTCGGCAATCAATTGCTCATTGAGCACATCAAACATTTCCAAAAAACTCATTTCAGATGAAATGTTTTTTACCTGGAAGTTTTCAAAACTGCCTTTAGCATCACTGTTTTTTTGTTTCCATACTTTAAGTGTAAGGTCCATATTGTAGTGTTCCATATTTATAATTCTATAGTCTGAAAAAATATTTTTTTAATTTGCTATTAACTTAATGCTGTATTGCCCGGTGCCAATAAATAGTTGCATAAAATAAGTACCTGATGGGTACTTTGATAAATCAATCCGTTCATTCAACTGTGCGTTTACATTTCCAAAATCTTTTTTAACCAATTGCCTTCCGCTTGCATCACTTATTACCATTTTAACGGGCTGGGCAACATTTATATTGCAACAAAGCCTGTATTGGTGCGAACCGGGTTGCTGGTAAACCTTGTAATCAAATTTTTCTAATGCATTTTTTAGCAGCACAATACCACTGTAAAAATAGGATTGATTGGTATTGAAAATTTTCAGGCGGTAATAACTTTCAGGGTTCAATAAGTCGTCATCTGTAAAAGAAAAACTTTTGGTACTGCCATTTTTGTAAAGCGAAGCAATTTTATTAAATACAATGCCGTCCTTACTTTTTTCCAATTCAAATTTTTGCAAATCATCCACAGATTCTATTTGCCAATACAAATTTCCCTGGTTGCGTGCATTTACATTGCCAGCAAAGCTCAATAATTTTACAGGAAGTGCAACAGGGTTGTTTACCGCCCAGTTTATGTTTTCAATATATCCTATGGCTGGCAGATAAAGCTTTGAAAGCGTCGTATTATCTATCAACTCTGCCCTTACTGTATTATTGCCAACAATCCAGTTTGCGTAAGGGATGGAAACATTATCAACTCCGCTGGCAAATGGCGTGCTACTCCCATTTAAATACCAGTTGATGGAAATAGTAGAAGGTATGGTTTGAATGTGGGCTACTGAAAAATTTACAGGGTTGTAATTACTAAGTACAAAAGAACTGGAAGATGGGCTGTAATTATCGGCCATATTGGTAATAAGATGTACCTTATCTATAAACCTTTCAATACAAACTGAGCAAAAAGGATAACCAAGGTAGCGCATTTTACATTGCTGGTGTGGCCTAAACCAAACTGCAGCAGTACCGCTGCTTCCATGAGCATAAATACCAATATTGTTTAACCCATACCAATTGGCCCAGCGAACAGTAGCAGGGTTTGTGTTTTGCGTCATATTATGCCTTTCGGCTGCATAAAAATCTCCTGCCCAATATTCATCTGCAAGGTTGGCAAAAGAATGGCCAATTTCGTGTATGGCAATTTCGGCAGCACTGCTGTGCACAGATGAAGTGGCAAAATTGCCACCAGAGCCGCCATAATACGGAGAGTTAACGATAATAAATGCCTGGTCAAAATCGGGTAAATTACTGGCTAAAACACTATACACTAACCCTGCATTTTGAGGAACAAGTAAACGGTGTATAGAAAAATAATCGAAAGTACTGTTGAAATATATTGTAGGGTTGGCAACAGGCTGGCCGCCGGATGAGCTTTCATCAGATGCCGTTCCGGGATGTACCGCACCCGATTGGGCAGAAGGTACTTTAATGGCATAGACATTAAAGAAATTTTTGTACTGGGCAAATGGCGTTTGTAAAAACAATGCATTATTAATAGCTGTTGCATTGCCTATATAATTGGTAATTTCGGCTGCTGTATATCCATCCGATAAATATACCAGGTTAACACGGTTGTTCCTTTCTCCGTTGCGCATCAATGTATCCACACTAAAAACCTGGGCATTGCTAATGTCAATAAATAATAAGGCTATCCAAACCAGTAAGCCTTTTTTTAATTGCGTTTTATAATTCTGCATAAAAAATTTGGTTTACGCCAGATACCCCTTTTTTTGACAAATACAGATATTTAGACTCTTCATTAACATTAAAGCGCAATACAAGTTCTGCCTGTTTTTTATGTACAATATGCTTTTGCATTTCTCCGGTTTTTTCATCACTTGTTTCATAAACACTATTTAATGGATCCTGTATTTTATAGCTTTGCTGAAGCAAATTTTTACCGTCTTTAATTTCTGCAACTAGAAAACCATATTCAAAATCACCTGGTAATTGAACGCTTGTTTTTATTCTTCCGGCTGCATATCGAACAGTTTTTTTTATAAACCTGTATTCTTCATTTACACTATCTGTGCATTCCATATCAAATACAATAAACACTATCCTGTTTTCACCTGTTGTTTTTTCCAAATTTAAAAAATACTTTTCCTCATTGGTTTTATGGGCATTTACAGAATTATTCTTTACTGTTTTACACCCGGCAGGCATAAACATTGTTATGACAAATGCGTATTGAATATAGCTTCGTAAGCAATTATCCATTTTCTAAACAAACTATTAAACTAAATAACTAACCAACTATTTATAACTTCTCTGTGTTGGTTTTACAATGTCAAAAGTCAATGGTTCTTTATTTAATGCCCATTGGCATTCGCTTGTCATTTGCCAGGCCGAAACAAAACTAAAATGCTCATCATCCCTTTTAGCTTCGCCGTCTTCGGTATGGCTTTCTTCACGGTAATGGCCGCCACAGCTTTCCTTTCTATCCAATGCATCCATGCACATCAGTTCACCAAGTTCAAGAAAATCTGCAACCCTGCCTGCTTTATCCAGTTCGGGGTTCATTTCGTTTACTTCACCGGGTATGCGTACATTTTTCCAAAACTCTGCCCGCAACTCTCTTATTTCTACAATGGCTTCTTTTAAACTTTGTTCGTTTCTTGCCATACCACATTTATTCCACATAATTTTACCGAGTCGTTTATGGAAACTTTCAACAGATTCGGTTCCTTTAATATTCATTAAAGTTTGTATCCTGTCACTTACTTCTTTTTCGGTTTGTACAAAGGCTTCATTTGTTGTGGGTATTGATGTAGTACGTATTTCATCGGCAAGATAATTGCCCAAAGTGTAGGGAATTACAAAATAGCCATCGGCAAGGCCCTGCATTAATGCGGATGCGCCCAGCCTGTTTGCGCCATGGTCGCTAAAATTGGCTTCGCCTAAAGCGTATAACCCGGGAACGGTTGTCATTAATTCATAATCTACCCAAAGGCCGCCCATGGTATAATGCACGGCAGGATAAATCCTCATAGGTGTTTCATAAGGGTTTTCCCCAGTAATTTTTTCATACATTTCAAAGAGGTTGCCGTATTTTTCTTCAACTATTTTTTTACCTAATACTATTGTTTCATCAACAGAAGGGTTGTGATTGCCAGTTTTACCCGCTTCAATTTTTCCATAGCGCTTAATGGCATCGGCAAAATCAAGGTAAACGGCCATTTTGGTAGTACCAACCCCGTAACCGGCATCGCATCTTTCTTTAGCAGCTCTTGAAGCAACATCTCTAGGAACCAGGTTACCAAAAGCAGGGTATCTTCTTTCCAGGTAATAATCTCTTTCATCTTCTGGTATATTTAAGGGCTTTCGGTTATCATCCATTTTTTTGGGTACCCAAATACGACCATCATTACGTAAGCTTTCACTCATCAAAGTAAGTTTGCTTTGGTGGTCGCCGCTAAGTGGTATACAGGTGGGATGTATTTGTGTAAAACATGGATTGGCAAAATAGGCGCCTTTTTTATGGGCTTTCCATGCAGCAGTAACATTGCTGCCCATGGCATTTGTGCTTAAATAGAATACATTTCCATATCCACCGGAGCATAATAATACGGCATGTCCAAAATGCCGTTCTAATTTTCCTGAAACCAGGTCTCTTGCAATAATTCCCCTTGCTTTACCATCTATTACAACCATATCCAGCATTTCGTGCCGGGAGTATTGGGTAACGTTTCCCAATGCTATTTGCCTTTCTAATGCACTATAAGCGCCAAGTAAAAGTTGCTGACCAGTTTGGCCGGCTGCATAAAAAGTTCTTTGTACCTGCGTACCGCCAAAAGAACGGTTGCTGAGCAATCCACCATATTCCCTTGCAAATGGCACACCTTGTGCTACACACTGGTCAATAATATTAGCGCTCACTTCTGCAAGCCTGTGTACGTTTGCTTCTCTTGACCTGTAATCGCCTCCCTTTACCGTATCATAAAACAACCGGAAAACGGAGTCGCCATCATTTTGATAATTTTTTGCTGCATTAATACCTCCCTGTGCCGCAATACTGTGTGCCCGCCTTGGGCTATCCTGAAAGCAAAATGTTTTTACTTTATAGCCCATTTCTCCAAGAGAGGCTGCGGCTGAAGCGCCGGCAAGCCCTGTACCAATTACAATTACTTCGAGTTTACGTTTATTAGCAGGGTTTACCAACTTCACATGACCTTTATAGTCTTCCCACTTTTCGTTCATTTTACCTTCTGGTATCTTAGCATCTAAAGCCATACAAAAAAATTTTACAATTATTCTTTACTTAAAAAAATTAATTTATCCATTTGAAATAAACAGCCAAAGGCATTAGGGCAAATAAAGCCACTATTAGGATAGAATACCCGACGCCCAAAGCATTTATTATAGGTGTATATTTTTTACGGTTGAGCCCCAGGGTATGAAACGCACTTTGGAAACCATGCATTAAATGCCATAGTAAGGCAAATAATCCAACAAGATAAAGTGCAACAATATAGCCATTGCTGAAAACAATTTTCATTTCGCCATAGAGGCTTTGGGCTTCCCGGTTGCCATATAGTTCTTCTTTGGTACCCAGCCAAAAATGGGAGAGGTGCATAACAAGGAACAATAAAATTAAAACACCCAATAAGCCCATGCTTTTGCTGTACCATGTAGATTTTGGGTTTTTGTTTACAGCATAACCTATGGGCCTTGCTGCATTATTTTGCCTTAGCAAAAGAATACCCTGGATTATATGCAAAATTAAACCCGCAAAAAGGCCAAGCTCCAAAAAGCGCAATATCCAGTTGCGGCTCATAAAATGGGCAACAGTATCAAAGGTTTTGCCCTCATCATTTAAAAAAATACAAGCATTGATACCTGCGTGGACCACTAAGAAAATGATTAAAAAAAGGCCGGTGAAACCCATTATTAATTTTTTGCCGATTGAGGAGGTGAAGAACTGTTTCCAGGTCATAGTAGTGAGAATATGGTAAAAGAATGTTAAGCAAATTTAAGGCTCTGCTATAGAAATTTAAAATATAATTTACTGTACGCCAATATTTCAACTGAGCCTGTTGCTTATTTTATTGTCCACTTCCTGGTACAAATGTTCTGGGGTTAATGTGCGCCACTGTTCAATTTCCATCATTTCAATAAAATTATTTAACCTGCTGCGTATAAATTCATCTTTGCTTTGGCCCGGCATATTTAACAGGGTTATCCAGCCTGCTTCATCACTTATTTGCTCACGCCATTCTTCGTAATAGCTGTCGTCGCTGCTATGAAAATTGAGTACATTCTCAGCTATGAGAATAAATTTTTTAATATGCTGGGCAAATAAATTATCGGTTACTTCTCTTCTTAAAGTCATAATATCATTTTCTATGGCATCATTCCACTCGCCCAATAATTCCAAAATGGCAAATTGCTGATCGTAATCTGCGTACAACAATTTCATATAAAGTGTGCGGCTGCCAAAGTCGTCCCATTGCGGATGGATATAATAATTATACAGGGTAAGGGAATATTCAAACTCGCTGTATTGCCTTCCATAAAAAGGGGAGCGCTTATCTTCTTCTGCTGTGTACAAATGGCGCCAGTTGTAATATGGCTCAATGTCCTGCACTAAATATCAAAAATTTATAGCAAAGTTACATATTTGAAACTTTGACAAACATGATTCCTGTCAACATCTTTAATAATTTATCAAAGAATAAAAGAAATTAAAATATTAATATATCAACGAGGGAACTGTAGTGCAAAAAATGGCATAAAGAAAGAGGCTGAAATTTCAGCCTCTTTCACTTATTAACCCAAACAACGTATATGAACTTATTGAATAATCAGTTTATCGGTGAGAATGGTTTTGCCAGCATCATTAATAACCTTTACCAGGTAAGTGCCCGCTACCGGTTTATTGCGTATATTGATATTTTGATATTGCTGCCCTTTTGCCAAAGAAATTTGTGTGGATTGTATATTTCTTCCGGCAATATCTGAAATGATTACCGTAAAGGCACCGTTATAATCCCCGTCAAATAAAATTTTAAATGAAGATCCGGTAACAGGGTTGGGTGCAACTTTTGTTCCGCTTAAAGTTTCGGTGCGTATATCGGTTGCCGAACCAAATTGTTTGGCAACATCGGCTTCTTTTTGAAATAACAGGTTGCTATTGGCAAGGTCAGATGAATTGTACATTAAATCGGAACCCGGAACCAATGTAGCTGCAAGCGTTTTGAGATTAACAGTATAATACCCTGTAAATACATTGGCGCTGATAATTACAATATCTCCATTATCGTTTACTGCTGCGCCATTGGCTGTAAAATTTGCTGGCAGGTTGTTAATTTGTCCTTTAAATGTAGCAATACGGGTATCTATATCCACTACAAAAATGTTTCTGCCTGCTGTAATTACATATAATTTTCCAAATGCATCGGCCACCATATCTCCACCCCAGCTGGTACATTTATTATGTATGGAAATTCCTTTATTTGATTCTGCATCAATAAGGGTTCCTAAATCGGTAATAACCGGTTTTTTACCTGTGGTGAATTGATAAAGGTGGTTGCCATCGTTAGTAATAGCATAACCATTGCCATCGGCTGCTATTACCATACGGGTAACGTTGCGGCTTTCGTCAGCACCTTTTTCGGCAAACAAAAGCGGGCTTTGCATGTTGTAAAATTTTACCGTTTCGCCTTTTTCATTTAAGTCCACCCAGCGGAGCTCGTTCATACGCATGGGAATATAATAAAGCCTGTTACTTCTTTTATCATAAGCAGCTGCTGCAACAAAAGTAGCGGTAGGATAAACAGATGGAGCGTAAATATTTCCGTTTAAAACAGCAGATTTATCCAAAACCTGCTTTGTTTCTACATTGGTGATGGTAAATGCAGTTTTGTTTTTTTCAAAAATGGTTTTGGTAACCACGCCATTATTTAAATCTACCTGACGGATATTCATCCAGGCAAAATCATTTGCACTGTTGCCGGTAATGGCAAAAGTACGGCTGGCATTTTGGGCAATTGTGGCCATTCCAAAACCCAGTAAAGCGGAGGTGAGTAAAATTTTACTTTTCATCTGTTAAGTTTTTAAGTTTTTAAAAACGCAGTATCGCTAATGGCATTTATAATTGCCGGTTAGCCGATTGATTGAAAGTTCAATTTAATACTATTTTAAAGAAAATACAATAATTTTTTATGGACGGTAGCTTTCTATTGCCTTGCTTACGCTACCGTGCTGTATCAAAAGGTTTTTTGCAGTTTCATAGTGGCCAATTTTTAGGGTATCCATTAGTATTTTTACGCCACGGTCTATCAGTTTTTTGTTGGTAAGCTGCATGTTCACCATTTTATTGTCTGCAACTCTTCCCAAAATAATCATTATGCTGGTCGAAATCATATTGAGTATCAGTTTTTGTGCGGTACCGCTTTTCATTCGGGTACTTCCGGTAATAAATTCTGGGCCGGTAACAACTTCAATAGGATAGTCGGAAACTTTGCTTAAATGTGCATTGGAATTGCAGCATATACTTGCCGTGCAGATATTATTTTGCTGGCATTTTTGCAACGCAGCAATCACATAAGGAGTTGTACCACCGGCTGAAAGCCCCAATACCACATCTTTACTATTTACCTGGTGAAGCAGCAAATCCTGCCAGCCTTGCCCGGTATTGTCTTCTGCAAATTCTACAGCATGAGTTATGGCTTTATCGCCACCGGCAATAATGGCAATCACCAATCCTGGTTCCACACCAAAAGTTGGCGTACATTCACTTGCATCTACAATACCCAATCTTCCGCTGGTACCTGCACCTATATAAAAAAGCCTTCCGCCGGCAAGCATTTTATCAGCAATTACCATTACCAGGGCTTCAATTTGTGGAATTGCAGCCTGAACAATTTGCGGTACTTTGCGGTCTTCTTTATTTATACTTTCTAAAATCTCCTTTACTTTCATTTTTTCTAAATGACGGTAAAGAGAATCGGCTTCGGTTATTTTTTGAAAATCGGTCATAATATACCCTTATGATAATTAACCAGGCCTTCCATTGGCGCTTTTATTACTTTCCCCAATTGTAATTCATAAGCATTGCATAAATCTTTTATTACATCTTTAAAAGCATAGGCTACGCTGCCGGTAAAGTTTATGGGCAGGGTCCAGCTTTCTCTGTATTTATAAATATGGTTAAAGAAAAAGTCGTTGAAGCCGTCTTCAATAATATTTTCAATCATATAATGCCCACGGTTTTCGGAAAGGAACATACAAAATCCGGCAAGGTAACGGTTGGGCAGGGGTTGCTTATAAACAGAATCCAAAATTTCCGATGCAGATAAATGATATTTTGCATTAAAGCGGTCCATTAAATCGGGCTCAAAAGTATTGTATAAAAAATATTGCACTACTTTTTTTCCCAGGTAAGCGCCACTTCCTTCATCTCCCAAAACATATCCCAGGCCCGGGCTGTTTTTTACAATTTTTTTTCCATTATAAAAACATGAATTGGAGCCCGTACCCAAAATGCAGGCTATGCCTTTTTTATGGCCGCAAAGCGCCCTGGAAGCGCCAATTAAATCATGGTCAACAGAAATAGCAGATTTTGTAAACACTGATTTTAATGCAGCTTTTATTGTTTTTAAATTTTGGGGGTTGCTGCATCCTGCACCATAAAAAAATATTTCATCGGGCAATTGCTGGCTTATTTTGGGATACAAAACCTCTTTAAAAACCTGCTGCATTTGCTGCCCCGAAACAAAATAAGGGCTTAAACCGGTGGTAATAACCCGTTTCTTTTTATTCCCATCCAATAAACACCATTCTGCTTTTGTACTTCCACTATCTGCAATTAATATGGCACCCATGTTTTTTAATATTTATTACTAAAGTTAAGTGAAATTAAAGCAGGTTTAACATATAATGGAAGGGATATTTTTAAGCTTTAGTATGCTTCCATGCACCTCTTTTCATATAAATAAATGCCAGCACAAAAACCACCGTCCAGTAAACCATTTCATTTAACCATGCCACAGCAAGCGATACATAATTTACATGCATAAAATACCAGGTAAAAATGATGTAAAAAAATATGGCTGCAACTTCTATGGCAAGGTTTACCCTGGTTTTTCCGGTGCCGGTAACACTATTCAACCAAACCCCGGCAATACTCATAAAAATCATATCGAGGGTTACCACCCTTATTACAGGGATACCTTCTTTCACAAACCCGGCGCCCTGGCCAAATAAGCTAAAAAATGTATAGGGAAAAATATTGAGCAAAACACTTATTACGATACAAACACCCAGGCTCCAGCACATAATCCTCACTACTGCCGGCAATACAAGGTTTTGTTTATTCTGGCCAATTAAATTACTCACCATATTATTGCTGGTAGCCGCAAAAGACCATACAAACATACCGGTGATGCCAAAAATATTTCTCATGGTATTACTAATGGCTTTAGCCATTTCACCATGTTTTTCTATTAAAAGAAAAAATACCAGCCATGTGGTAAGGCTTATAAAATATTGTAGCACCAGGGGCGCAGAAACCTTCAATACTTCCTTATTGATAAGCGCATCGAACTTTAAGTTGTGAAACAAATTATACGTTTGCTTTAACCGGGTAAAATACAAAACCAATATTGCGGTAGCCATGGCAACAATTTCTGAAATTACAGATGCCCATGCAGCACCGTTAAAGCCCATAGCAGGGAAGCCTGCTTTTCCAAAAATCAACACATAATCCAATACAATGTTTATAATGGCTTCAATGCCAAAACCAATTAACAGGTAACGGCTATTGAGCGATGCTACCATAAAAGCATTGCATAATTGAAATACATATAAAAAAGGTAGCCCCAAAATCCTTATACGTAAAAAATCCATTTCAATAGGGTAGGCTCGTTCATCGGCTATATTTTGCATGATGTATGGTGCAATTAACCAGGTAAACAAAATAGCCAATACTGCAAAAATCAAAGCGAGGCGCAAACCCTGCGAAAAAATAGTTTTGAAAAAATCGCTCATATCCTGTCCGGCATACCGGGAAAAAACTGATTGTAAAGCATTGGTAAGCCCATTTCCGGCAACGGCAAATACCAAATAAAAAACAGCAGTAATTCCTGCATTGCCCAAAGCCTCTGTACTTAAATGGCCAAGAAACACAGAGTTGGTGAGCATATTCAACTGTGGAATAAGCATAGAAACAGTAATAGGCAAAGCAATATTCAAAATTTGCCGGTTGCTAAACTCCACTTTTAAATTAGGTATAGAAGATACTGCTGCAGCCATAAACCCACGAAAATATCTTAATTTGCCTGTTTAAAATTTTATTTGTGAAAACAATTTTTAATATTTTTCCCAATGGCGATAAATGTGACTTGTTACTAGAAGCAGGAAACGAGGATTTCTCCTTGCTTTTTTACGATAAAGAAAGCAAAACAGTATCCGGCGCCCTGCTTTATGAATTAACTTATAATGTACAGCCCGAAATAGACGCCATCAGTTCCATAGAAAATATTCTTAACAACAACAGCCATTTCATTAAAAAAGCAGGTACGGTAACCATACTGTACAATGTAAATGAAGCCACGCTTATTCCCATACAATATTATGATGGGTATGCCAATGAAGATTACCTCAATTTAATATATGGCAATACGGTAAATACGCAAATTTTAACCGATGAAATCGAGGAAAAACAAATAATGAATGTTTACCGGGCACTAAACCCAATGGTGCTGGCTTTGAATAAATTTTTTCCACATGCAAAATATTGCCATTCGGGTTCATTGCAATTACAGTTATTTGCCCAAAGGGCAGATACGCTGCATTGTATTGTGTACAACCGGCAAATTAAAGTACTTTTTTACAAAAACGGCAAATTGCAATTGCTGCAATATTATGCTTATGGCACCGCTGCAGATATGCTCTATTGCCTCCTGAATGTTTGTGCACAGTATGATGTTTCGCCAGCATCGGTAAGCCTTGTATTGTATGGCCTAATAGAACAAAACTCAAATTTGTATAAAGAAATTTATAATTATTTTTTAAATGTAGAAATGGCTTCATTGCCGGAAGCAATAAGCTTAAGTGAAGAAATAAAACAACACCCGCCACATTTTTTTGCACATTTAATTATTCCTGCATTATGCGAATAATCAGCGGCAGCCTGGGAGGCAGAAGAATTAACCCACCGGCCAAAATGCCGCATACCAGGCCCACAACAGATATAGCAAAAGAAGGCTTGTTCAACATCCTTCAAAATAATTTAAATTTTGAGTTGCTGCAAACACTCGATTTATTTGGGGGCACCGGTAGCATAAGTTATGAATTGCACAGCAGGGGAGCAGCACAGGTTACCATTGTAGAAAAAGACAGCAGCATGTATGAGTTTATTAAAAAAACGGCAGCAGGGTTGCAACTGGAAAATTTTACGGTAATAAAAGCTGATGTTTTTAAGTTCATGAAAACATGCAACGAAAGTTTTGATTTTATTTTTGCCGGGCCGCCTTATGCGTTAACTAATATTGATAATTTGCCCAAACTTGTTTTTGAATACCAGTTACTCAAAAAAAATGGATGGTTTGTTTTGGAGCATACACCCAGAAACGAGTACAAAAAATTTAAAGGTTATGCAACAGAACGAAATTACGGCACCACCATATTTTCTATCTTTATACAGAAATAAAGACAGGTGAAAAAAATTAAAACTATTTTATTCCCCATATCGCTTGTGTATGGATTTATTTTGAAAATACGGCATTGGTTGTATGATAAAAATATTTTAAAAAGCTCATCCTTTAACTTCCCGGTAATTTGTATTGGCAACCTTGCTACCGGCGGCACCGGTAAAACCCCTATGACGGAATACCTGGTAGACATGCTGAAAGGGCATTATAAAGTAGCTACGCTGAGCCGTGGCTACAAGCGAAAAACCTCGGGCTTTGCCATTGCCAACGAAAATTCAACGGCTATTGAAATTGGCGACGAACCCATGCAGTTTCATGAAAAATATAAAGATATTACCGTAGCAGTAGGCGAAGAGCGGCTTGTGGCAATACCGCAATTATTGCACGACAGGCCGGATACTGAAGTGATACTGCTCGACGATGCTTTTCAACACCGGCAGGTAAATGCAGGACTTAATATTTTACTTACCGATTACCGAAACCTTTTTTCAAAAGACTTATTGTTGCCTGCCGGAAACTTAAGGGATATACGCTCTGCAGCTAAAAGGGCACAAATTTTAATTGTAACAAAATGCAAAACAGATTTAAGCAAAGAAGAAAAGAAGGAGATCATCAACGACCTTTCAGCAGGTGAAAACCAATGCATCTATTTTTCTGAAACTGTTTATGGTATACCTTATCACTTGTTTACCAAAGCCACCGGAAACATAAATTACAACTCACCTGCATTACTGGTAACGGGCATTGCCAAAACCATGTATTTGGAAAGTTTTTTAAAAAAACAGGTTTGCAATATTGAAATGCTGCGTTTTGCCGACCATCATATTTTTGATTTAGACGACCTGGTAAATATTTGCAAAAAATTTGAAGCCTTGCCCGGCAATGGGAAAGTAATTTTTACCACGGAAAAAGATGGCGTGAGGCTTAAAAAATTTAAAAAAGAGCTGGGCAATTATCCTATTTATGTATTGCCTATAAAGCACCATTTTTTATTTTACGAAGGCCAAAAATTTGAAGACCAGGTATTGCAATTTATTAACAGCTTTTACCGGCACAAACCTGCAGAATAATTTTTTTTATGGATTTATTTCTTTTAAAAAATAAATTTTTATTACGAAAGGATATTAGTTTTTTAAATTTTGGTTCTTTTGGCGCCTGCGCCAGGCCTGTGTTTGAGCGCTACCAGCAATACCAGTTGGAAATGGAGGAGGAACCACTGCATTTTATGATGGAAAAAGGGCTCGCTTATTTAAAACAAGCAAGGGAAGCTTTGGCAAAATTTATAAATTGCCATGCAGATGATGTGGTTTATGTAACCAACCCGAGTTACGGCGTAAATATTATTGCCAAAAGTTTTCCATTGCAACCGGGTGATGAAGTGCTAACAACCAACCTGGAGTATGGCGCCTGCGACCGGGCATGGAAATATTATTGCAAACAAAAAGGCGCAACTTATAAACAATGCGCCATTCAGTTACCATTACAATCAAGGCAAGATTTTATTACTCAATTGTCAGCGGGTATCAATAATAAAACCCGGCTCATTTTTTTGAGCCATATAACCAGCGCTACGGCGCTTAAGTTGCCGGTAGAAGAAATTTGTGCACTTGCCCGAAAAAAAAATATACCTGTATTTATTGACGGCGCACATGCACCTGGCCATATTCAGCTTGACTTAGCTGCGCTAGGTGCAGATATATACACCGGAGCCTGCCATAAATGGATGATGACTCCCAAAGGTTCATCTTTTCTTTATGTGTGTAAAGAACTACAAAATTTGATGGACCCATTATTGATAAGTTGGGGCTACGATGCCATAGCGCCATCTCATTCCCGTTTTTTAGATTACCACGAAATGCAGGGCACCAGGGATTTTTCAGCTTTTTTAACCATTCCTGATGCTATTGCCTTTATGCAAAAATACAACTGGCCCGAAGTAAGCAGGCAATGCAGGGATTTGGTAAAGCAAAATGCCAGCCGATTTTGTGATTTATTACATACAAAACCCTTGGCGCCGCTTACCGATGAATTTATTGCCCAAATGTTCAGCGTTGAAATTATAACCGAAAATACCCTTCAATTACATGATTTATTTTTTAAAGAATACAAAATACAGGTGCCAATAATGCAACTCGGAGATAAAAAATTTTTACGATATTCTATACAAGCTTTTAATTGCCAGCACGACCTTGACCGGTTGTACGATGCCGTAAAAGAACTGATTAGCAAGAATATAGTTAATATTAATTAGCCAAATCCCTATAATTAATATTATGTTAAGTAGATAATTTTCCTAATTATCCTTTGTCTATCTCCCGTATTTCTTTCAGGTTTGCTATTGCTTGCCTCCAAAAACTTTTTTGAGTAAATCACTCACCTGTGCAGCCGGGTCTTTCCTAATTTTTTTCTCTTCCTGAGCTATAGTATAAAAAATTCCGTCAAGCGCTTTTTCGGTAACATAATCTGCCAGGTTTGTATTTTGTGGTGCTTTTTTAAAAGTATTGGCAGCTTTTGAAAACTCATCCCAATATTTGGTTGCATTTACTTTTGACAAAGATTGGTTGATTACCGGCTTCATTTTTTCGGTAAGTTGCGCTGAAGTTGCCTTTTTTAAAAATTGGGTTGCTGCATCATCGTTGCCTTTAAGAATGGTTAACCCATCAGTAAGCGTCATGCCTTTTATGGCATCCCAAAATATAGTGGTAATACCACCTGCGGCATCTTCTGCCGCCCTGTTCAATGAGAGGATCACTTTATTGGCAAGCTTGCCCATTCCCATTTTATGCAATACTTGTTCTGCCTTTTTCCCTTCTTCAGGCATTAGGATTTTAATGGCTGCGTTGCCCAAAAAGCCATCGGTATTATGCAAAAGTTTTGCGCTGTTTTCGGTACCGATGGTTAATGCTTCTTTTAATCCTTTAATTACATCATCGTTACTTAAGCTGCTGCCACTATTGCCACTTACCGCATTTTTTACATTGCTGAAAATGCTTTGGCTACTATCTTTATTTACCGATTTTTTTACTTTATTAAATATGCCCTGTGCCGGGCAAATGTAATATGAGCATAAAGCAATAAGAATGCTTATAAGTTTCATGGTTATAATTTTTCTTTGGTTAGATAAAATAATAGGTTAAGGATAATAAGCAAAAACAATAGCCCTATTTCATATCTTCATTACTGAACGATAAGGGCAGTAAATTACTTACTGAATCCAGTACATATACCTTGCCTTCCATTCCGGTTAAAATGATACGAATGGTGGATTGCGTATAACTTTCAAATTCTGTTAAAGCCTGCCGGCACATACCACATGGAGATATGGGTTTAGTGCTGCTTCCTTTGATATTATGATAGGTTACCGCAAGTATTTTAATGCCCGTTTTAGGATATGCTACGGCAGCGGTGCCCAGCAATACTCGTTCTGCACAAGTACCTACAGGATAGGATGCGTTCTCCTGGTTGCTGCCGGTTACTATTTTTCCGTTTTGCAAAAGTGCTGCTGCACCTACCCAAAAATTGCTGTAGGGAGCATAAGCTGTATTTGTGGCTTCTCTTGCTGCTTTTACCAATTGTAAATCCTGCTCATTTAATTCATCGGCAGATGCAAAAACTTCATACGAAAACTGAAACAAATCTGTCATATATTTCTCTACTGATCAATCCTCTAATATAGCTGATTTTTATGAAACAAATGTGTTGAAAATGTTATTTTAGTTTTTGTAGATGTAACAAAAAAAGATACATGTTGCCATGTATCTTAATGTTATCAAAAAAAATATTCTTAATTTAAATTCCTGAAATCTACCGGAACTAATTTACTTACGCCTGCCTCCTGCATGGTAACTCCATAAATTACATCCACAGCGTTCATCGTTTGTTTATTATGCGTTACAATAATAAACTGTGAGTTTTCGCTAAACTGCTTAATCATGTTGGTAAACTTGCCCACGTTGGCATCATCCAATGGCGCATCTACTTCATCTAAAATACAAAACGGCGCTGGTTTAATAAGGTAAATTGCAAATAATAATGCAGTTGCCGTAAGTGTTTTTTCACCACCGCTTAACTGGCCAATGCTGCTGGGCCGCTTCCCTTTGGGCTTAGCCACAATGTCAATACCGGTTTCGGCAAGGTTTTCAGGGTCCGATAGTACCATATCTGCCGTATCTTCTTCTGTAAACAATGCTTTAAATACTTTTTGAAAATTTTCTCTCACCTGGTTAAAGGTGTTGAGAAACTGCTGGTTTGCGGTAGCTTCTACTTCCTGTATGGTGAGCAGCAAACTGTCTTTGGCTGTTACAAGGTCGCCTCTTTGTTCAGATATGAACTCGTATCTTTTTTTCATTTCTGTATAGGCTTCAATGGCAGTAGGGTTCACCTCTCCTATGTTCTCAATGCGTTTTTTTAATTTTTCACATTTTTCTTTTAGTTCTTCAAGGGCTGTTTCTGTGGTTCGGGGTTCGTCAATTATATTATCCAGTTCTACTTTAAATTCTACACTCAGGCGCTCTTTAATGCCTGCCAGTTGCAATTTTAAATCGGTAAGTTTATCTTTTATTTCATTCAGCAAATGATCTATACCTTCTTTGGAGCGGTGTTTTACCTTTAATTCACTTTCTTTTTGTTGTAAAATACTGCGCAGGTTATGGTATTGCTGGTCGGCTTCATTCAATTTTTTTTCTTCTGCATCTTTGCCATGAAACATTTCCACCACCATCTTTTCCAATTCAAAAAGTTGAACTGTTGTGGTTTGCAAATTGACTACAGCTTCTTTTAAGTGCTCGTTACTGCTTTGCACCTGTTGGTTCAGTTCGTTTAGTTGGTTGGTTTTAAATTCCAACTCCTGCTTTAGCGATACTACTTTGCTATGCTGCCGGGTAACCTGCAGGTTGCTTTCGTTGTAAACGTTGCTCACCGAATTGTACTCCTGTTCTGCCTGTGTATAATCCTGCTCTATCATCAACATTTTTTGTGAGCGTTCCTGCATTTGGTTAATAAATGCCTGCAGTTCCTGCCTTGTGCTTTCAATTGACTGTTTGGTTTCTTCTAATTGCTTATTAAGTTCCTCTACCCTGGTTTTGGCATTTGCATCCTGATGTTGCAGGTTTTCAATTTTGTTTTGCAAGGCAAAAACTTCATTCACCAGTTTATTGAGGTCCTGCTCTGCCTGGCGTATATCGGCTTCCTGCAATTGGCTATTAAATGCCAGTACTTCATCATGTTTTTGCTGGATGCTTGCTTTTACAACTTCTACAATAGCAGACTGGCTGGTAATTTCCTGCTGTAGTTTCTCCAGGTTTTTAGCACGGCCAATTTTTTTACCTTCAAATAAACCTACGCTCCCACCGGTTATTGAAAATTTGCCTTTTACATATTTGCCTGATTTTTCCAGCACTATACCGTCAGTATCATTGGTGAGCGCATCTTCTGTTTCCGCTATAAATACATTGCCCAAAAGGTTTTGCATTAGTGATGCATACTTTGCATCAATTTCCACTACGCTTAAAGCCGGGATAGTATGTTGTGGCTGGTTTTGCAAGGGTTGTTCCGCAACTTTATCCAGCACAAAAAAGTTGGCCTTGCCTTTTTTATTTTCATCCAAAAGGCGAATGGCAGTAAGGCCTTCATGAAGGTTGTTTACAATATAATAATTTAAATAAGGCTCCAGCAGGCTTTCTACAGCTACTCTATAATCTTCTTTTACATAGATAATATCGGAAAGCAGTGGAGCTTCATGGTTCCACTGGTTATTTTGATGCAGAAACTTTACACTTTCCGGGTAACCTTCCATGGAATCTACGAGGCTTTTCAGCAGGTCGTGTTCATTTGCTTTGGCATCCAATTTACGGCTTTCTGCAGCAAGGTTTACCCTAAGGGTTTCTACTTCGCCCTGTGTATTTAATATTTGCAGTTTGGTATTTTCCTGCTGTTGTTTAAGGCCTTGCAATACCAATTTTTTTTCTTCAGTGGCGGTTTCTTTTTCTTTATGCTCTTGCTGCAGTTGCGCTAATTGAGCGTGCCTTTGTTGTTTTTCCTGGTCAATATGGGCAATGGTATTTTGCAGGTTTTGAATAGATACATCTGCTACGGCTACTTTTTTCTCAGCGGTAAACTGGTTTCTTTGTATGGCTTCATTTTCTCGCCTCAGGGTATCAATTCCCATGCGCCTTTCGTCAAATATTTTTCTTTTTTCTTCTACTGTTGCTTTAAGCCCTTCCAATGTTGCTTCCAGCTCAGCCAGTTTTTTTTCTTCATCGGTAACCTGTGTTTGTGTAAAGCCGATGCTTTCATCAATGCCTTTAAGCTGGCCGCCTGCTTTTTGCAAAAACTCATCGAGGCCGGTTTTCCTTTCAGTTAAATATTGCAGGCGTTGTGCGGTAAGGTTTTTTTCACTTTCCTTATTGCGTACTTTATCCAGCAGGTCATTATAGTCATGCTGCATTTGCTGCAACAGTTTTTCTCTTTCTACAAGGCTGAGTTTTTCCTGTTCAAGGGATGCTTCTTCTTTGGCTATGGCGGTTTCCAGTTCAATTCTTTTATCTACCTCATGCTGTTGCTGCTGGTTAAGGTCTTTATAAGTTAAATTAAACCCTTCTAATGCCGCTTTTGCCAGCTCTATGCTTACTTCCTTATATTCTTTTTTTATTTCGTAATATTTTTCTGCTTTTCTCGCCTGGCTTTCGAGGCTTTTTAACTGGTTGTTTATTTCAAAAAGCAGGTCTTCAATACGGGCAAGGTCCTGCTCTGTAGCATCCAGTTTTAATTTTGCTTCTTTTTTACGGGTTTTATAAATGGTAATGCCGGCAGCTTGTTCCAGCATTTTACGGCGGCTGTTCTCTTTATCTTTAATAATATCATCTACCATTCCCAACTCTATAATGGCATAGCTATCGTTACTCACACCGGTATCCATAAATAAATTATGGATATCTTTTAACCTGCAGGTAACATCATTAAGGCGGTATTCGCTTTCGCCGCTTTTGTAATATTTACGGGTAACGGTAACGGTATTAAACTCGGTAGGCAATAAATTTTTGGTGTTTTCAAAAGTGAGGCTCACTTCTGCAAGGCCGCTGGCGCTACGGGTTTTGCTGCCATTAAAAACAAGGCTTTCCAGGTTTTCACTACGCAGGTTACTTATTTTATGCTCGCCAATTACCCAGCGAATACTGTCTATAATATTACTTTTTCCGCATCCGTTTGGGCCAATTACGCCGGTAATACCTTCATCAAAATTCAGAACGGTTTTATCGGCAAAACTCTTAAATCCTTTGATTTCTAAACTCTTTAACTTCACAGGTTTCTAATTTTTATGTAAGGGAGCAAATTTAACTGGATTAACTGGAATATTACAATGGTTTACTGGCTGCAAAGCCTTTATTATTCACAGGTTGTACACAAAGGTATCAAAGAAAAAGCAGCTATAAAAAACGATAGAAAAATAACACAAAAAGTTAGCTTTTTTAAATTAGGTAAATTCTCCCTAAACTATTCGTTTAGGATTGCTGTAGCTTCAATTTCTACCAGGTAATCGGGGCTTATGAGGCCTTTAACTTCTATCATGCTGGTGCAGGGCCTTATTTGGGCAAAAAATTCACTATGCGCTTTACCATATCGTTGCCAGCTGCTTATATCGGTTACAAACATCCTGGTGCGTACAACATGTTGCATGGAAGCGCCGGCTTCAATCAAAATTTTTTCAATTTTTTCTAAAATAAACCGGGTTTGCAGGTAAGCGTCACCTATACCAACGGCTTTATTATTTTCATCAACCGCTACCGTACCTGTTACTTCAATAATATTGCCAACTTTTACGGCCCGGCTGTACCCTACAATATCTTCCCATACTGCTCCGGAAGAATAATTTATCCTACTCATCATATTTAACAGGTTATTAGGTAAGTAAATCCACTTTTTTCTTTTCGCCAACAATCCATATTACATCATTCTCCTGGAAAATGGTATCCGATGAAGGGTTCAAAATACGTTTTCCATCCCTTTCTATACCTACTACCAGACCAAGTGATTGGGTTTTGATTGGAGAATATCTTATGCTTTGAAATAAAAAAGGAGAATCTTTTTCTATGGTAAATTTATCGAGTACCACATCCGGCTGCATCATATCTCCTGCTTTTAATATATCCTTTGATGGCCTTAAAACTGCATTGAGTTTTTTCTCCTGCCAGTCGGTGCAAATCACATAAAGTTTATCCCCGGGATAAATACGGTCATCTTTTCCGGGAATAAGTTTTGTAATTAAGCCTCTTTCAATTTTGGCAATATTTACGCCCAATTGTTCCCGCCATTGCAGTTCATCCAGTTTTTTACCTGCAACTGGTGATTCTGGCGGCACATCAAAGGTAACCAGGTGTGCATCCCAGGGCGCCAAAGCAATATTGCGGATACTGGCATGTTGCTCTGCTTCTTTCAATTGATCCTGCAATTCCCTGTCGTTTAAATTTAAAATAAAACGATTTTCAATCCTATCATAAAATGCCTGTATTTTTTTTCGAAAAATAAAAAATGCGCTAAAAATAATTATAGCAGCAAAAAGCGTTACCTGTAACGAAAAAAAACGGTTAATAAAAAATACAATAAAAAATATTGCCAAAAAAATCTTTATCCCACGCATTATCCAAATAGGGCCCCGGTATTTTTTTTGAGAATAAATTTGGGCAAAAGATTCGTTTCTTTCGTTACGCAAAACCAACCCCCATAAAAAAGGCGCCATAAGCAACAAGGAAACAATTATGGTTATAACAATGGGTATGCCGCTGAATTTTGATTGAATAAAGGGTAGTAAAAAAACACCGGTAAGATAAATTATTGCAATGAGTGGAATAGAAAAAACCAGGACATTCTTAATAAAACTTTTCAGCACATTTTCCCAGTCGCTAGCTGCGGTAATCGTTTGCGCTTCGGAGCTGTATCGCAAAAGCCCTTTGCGCCATTTTTCGGGAAGCATTTTTTCAAATAAACTATATACCGTTTCGCCAGAACGGATAAAGTATGGAGAAATAAAAGCGGTAATACCGGAAACGGCAATAATAACCGGGTAAAGAAAATCGCTGGTAACTTTTAATGATAACCCAAGCCCGGCAATAATAAATGAAAACTCCCCTACCGAGCCCAGGCTCATACCGGTTTGAAAAGAAGTTTTTAAGGAATTGCCCGAAATAAAGGTGCCGGTGCCGGCAGTAATTAATTGCCCTATTACTACTACAAATGAAATGATCAGCACCGGAACAATATAATGGGCCAGCATATTTAGGTTAATTAAGATGCCCACAGATACAAAAAATACGGCGCCAAAAAGATTTTTTACCGGGCCAATAAGATGTTCAATTTTTTCGGCCTTTGTAGTTTCTGCCAGCAGCGAACCCATTACAAAAGCGCCCAATGCAGATGAAAAGCCTATGAGGGTTGCCAGGTAAACCATACCCAGGCACAAAGCCAGTGAAGCAATAAGCAGCGACTCATCATTTAAATATGCCTTTGCCCGCTGAAGTATAGTAGGGATAAAAAAAATACCCAGTAAAAACCAAAGCACCAGAAAAAAAATAAGTTTGAATATGGCCAGTATCATTTCCTTTCCTTCAAACTCACGACTTATGGCAAATGTAGAAAGTAAAACCAGCAAAAGGATAGCAATAAGGTCTTCTACTACTAAAACACCAAATACAAGGGCGGCAAATTTTTTCTTTTTAAAACCCAGTTCTTCAATTGACTTAATAATAATTGTTGTAGAAGAAACCGAAACCATTGCGCCCAGGAAAACACTGTCCATAAAATTCCAGCCCAATAATTGAGCAGTAAAATATCCTGCAACAGACATGCCCACTGCAATAATTAATGCCGTAACCGAAGCCGAGCCGCCTACTTTGGCCAACTTTTTAAAACTAAACTCAAGGCCCAGGCTAAACAATAAAAATATAATTCCCAGCTCGGCCCATACCTGAACATTGTTCGTATCTATTACTGATGGGAAAATTGTAAAATTGGGACTTACCAATATACCTGCAAGTATATAACCCAACACTAAAGGCTGTTTAAGCTTTTTAAACAGAAGCGTCATTACGGCTGCCGCACCGAGAATTAACCCAAGGTCTAATATTAAATGTGGTAAATGCATATCTTTTCCCTTTTCATTCGCCGGTAACTGCTCCGGTGCTGACTTAAATAAGTGATACTTTTAAAATATAAGTAAACCTAACCTGAAAAAGGCCTTAATAATTGTAACAAATACCCTTTATACAAATATAATAAAATTTATACTGTGCAAAATTCAGAATAATTGAATAAGGCAAATGCAACATTAACATTTATACAAAAACAAGCAGAAATATTTTGCCGCAAAATAAAGTACCTTTAATAAAACTTTGCACCATGTTATCAAAAACAATACAGGAAGGTTTAAATAACCAGGTTTTAATGGAAGCACAATCATCTCAGGCCTACCTCGCTATGGCTTCCTGGGCCGAAATTCAGCCAGGGCTTGAAGGAGTAACCGAATTTTTTTTTCGCCAGTCAGACGAAGAAAGGGTACACATGCTTAAACTCATTCGCTTTATTAATGAAAGAGGTGGGTTTGCAACCGTACCTGCATTGGAGCAGCCGGTAGTTACTTTTAAATCGCTTAATTATGTGTTTAAAGAATTTTTAGCGCATGAATTAAAAGTGAGCGGTAGTATTAATGAACTTGTGCACCTTGCCCTGGCCGAAAAAGATTATGCCACCCACAACTTTTTACAATGGTATGTTACCGAGCAAATGGAAGAAGAGCGCACAGCAAGAACGCTTAACGATAAACTGGAAATGATTGGCGACGATCGTAGCGGCCTTTATTTGTTCGACAGGGATATTTTGAATTATGGCGGGCAAGATGCCGGCAAAAAATAATACGTTAAAAATCTTTCTTTAAAAAAAAAGAAAAAGCCGTATTGTAAAAAATACGGCTTTTTAATTTCCCTTTTTATGCGAATTAATTTATAGAATCTTTTTTCTTTTCCAACTCCGCTACTTTTTTGGTATCGCCTTTTACGCCATACATGTCTATTAAATAACCTATTACATTTTTGTACACATTTTTTTGGCTGGTTTTAAGGCTGGGTTGCGCTTCATACCAGGTAATAGCGCTGTTGCAATAGGCAATGCACTCGTCCATTTTTTCGTTAGATTGCTTTTTGAGTTCGGCTTTTTTGGCCTTGTCTTCGGGCTTTATCCCTTTTATCATAGTGCCGGCAGTACTTAAATCTGCTGCTACATTGTACAAATGGTTGGTCATTAAAACGGTTGCATCTATCCCTTTATCTAAGGCAATGGTGTTTTTAAGTACAGTAGTTAGTTTTGCTTTTAACTCCGTTTCATTTGCCGGCCTTTTATCGGGTGTATAAATACTATTGTACAATTCAATGGCATAATTATAATTGAGTGTATATTCATTGGGCTTTTTTGCAATCAATTCATCATAATGTGCATATAATTCAGCTTTATTGCCTTTTTCAGAAATGGTTTTTAATTCAATTTCGTCCCAATATCCGTTTGTAGGATAAATCCTCCTGCCCTTTTCCAAAATAGCCGCAAGGTTTACAGAATCTTTCTTTTTTTCATAGAATTCGGCTAAAACCTGGTACACTTCTACATATTGCGGCTCGGTAACATTGGCATCGGTAATTTTTTTGTAATACATCATGGCTTCATCATTCTTCTTAGATTGTGTAGCAGCCACTGCAGCGTTTAATACTAAAGCAGTATCTAATGCATGTAATTTTATCTGGCTATACTCATATTTTTTTGCCAGTATAAAATTTTCCACTTCCAATGCTTTTGCAAATGAATTCAATGAGCTTTCATAATCTTTATCATTAAACTGGGCAGCGCCCAAATCGTAAAGACCTGCATAAATTTCCAGGTAAGGTACCCACATATCTACTTTTAACCGAAGGTCTTTTGCATCGTACTTTTGATTGTTTTGATAGGCTTCAAAAGCTTTTAGGCGGTATTCAAAAGCCTGGGCCTTAGGCGTAGTGGCTTCAGCCGCAAGTGAATTGTAAATGCGGCCTTTAAAATACCAGGCATCGGCATTATTGGCATTTTTAGTGTCTGCCAAAAATTTATCAATTGCGGTTTTTGCATCTGCATATTTTTTATCGTTATACAATTTTCCAATGGCATCAATGTCTTGCGCAAACGCATTTGTTCCCAAAAAAGCCAAAGCAAATATCAAAACACATTTTTTCATAATAATTTGGTTTGTTTTAAGACTTAAAGATATTAAGTTCAAACAATTTTAAAGCAGATTTTTATAAAATGGGCAAAATAGTATTATCATTATAATGCAGACCAATTTTTATAAGCCGAAGTAGCTTAATTGTTGTTAATTTTATACTATTATTTTTTAACTAATCACCGGTTTGATATCTCAAAATACCATACAACAAATACTGAGCCGTATTGACATTGTGGAGATTGTGGGCAGTTTTGTAAAATTAAAGAAAAGAGGCGCAAATTACCTGGGTTTATGCCCTTTTCACAACGAAAAAACGCCTTCGTTTACGGTTTCGCCGGCAAAAGAAATTTATAAATGTTTTGGCTGCGGAAAAAGTGGCAATAGTATTGGTTTTTTAATGGAGCACGAAAAATACAGTTACGCAGAAGCGCTCCGCTGGCTGGCCAATAAGTATAATGTTACCATAGAAGAAAAGGAAATAAACCCGGAACAGCAGCAGCAACAACTGGCATCAGACAGCCTTTATATCATTAATGGGTTTGCCCAAAAATTTTTTAGTGACGCATTAATAGATACCGATGAAGGTAAAGATATAGGCCTTTCTTATTTAAAACACCGTGGCTTTAGAGAAGATACCATCAAAAAATTTCAACTAGGTTACAACCCCGATGCTAAAGATAAATTTGCTATTGCTGCACTTGCCGCACAATTTAACCCCGAACTTTTGCAAAAAAGCGGGCTAATAGTTTTGCGTGATAATAAACCTGCAGATAATTACCGTGGCCGCATTATTTTTCCCGTGCATAACCAAAGCGGTAAAGTATTGGGCTTTGGCGCCAGGCTTATAAAAGGTAATGATAAAGCCCCAAAATATATTAACAGCCCGGAGAATGAAATTTATGTAAAAAGTAAAATACTTTACGGCTCATATTTTGCCCGGCAGGCAATTGATAAAGCGGATGAATGCTTGCTGGTAGAGGGCTATACCGATGTAGTAAGCCTGCACCAGGCTGGTATTGAAAATGTTGTGGCCAGCGGAGGTACTTCTTTAACACCCGACCAACTGAGGCTCATTAAAAAATATACGAGAAACCTTACTATAATTTACGATGGTGATAATGCCGGCATTAAAGCCGCTTTACGTGGGCTTAACCTTGCCCTTGAAGAAGGCCTAAATGTAAAACTGGTTTTAATACCCGATGGTGAAGACCCGGACAGTTATGTAAATAAAACAGGTACAGAAAACTTTAAAAAATTTGTACACGAAAATAAAAAAGACTTTGTTTTATTTCAACTGGAAATTTCTTTAAAAGATGCTGCTAACGATCCTGCTAAGCGTTCATTTGCCGTAAACCAGGTTGCAGAAACACTTTCAAAAATTAACCGTGCCGAAGATTTTATACGCCGCCAGGATTATATAAGACAGGTAGCTCAAATACTTCAGGTTGAAGAAGCAGGCCTACATGCTTTAGTAAATAAATTAGTGAGGGAAAAAATAAGTAAAGAATCCGGCAAAGCCTATTTTCAGCAGGACCTGCCCGAAAATAACCCCTTAGCGCCGGAGACCCAAAGTTCAGAACTTGAAAGCTTTTTTAGTACCGATGAACTTAATGAACAAGCCCTTATACGCAGCCTGCTGGAATTTGGCATTAATGACTGGCAGCCTGGCCAAACTGTGGCTGAATACCTGTTTACCGAGGTGGAAGAAAATGAACTGGACAAAATGATGAATAATCAGCAACTGGTAAATATTTACGAAACCTATAAAAAATGGTATGAAGAAGGTATTTCGCCAACGGCAAAAAATTTTTTATACCACGAAAACAGGGAACTAAACCTGGCCGTAATAAATATTATGGATTATAATACAGAAATAAGCCCCAACTGGAAAAGGATTTACGAAGGCCGCATACCTACAAGGGAAGAACTGTACAAAGAAGAAGTTACTTCTACCCTCACCTACTTAAAACTTAGGAAGATAAAAAAACTCATAGCCGAAAACCAGCGGGAATTTGAATTAAAACAAATGGGTACTTTTGACGACCAGGTAATATACCTGCAAACGCACCAGCACCTTAAAGATTTGGAAATGCAACTCACCAAAGCGCTCGGAACCGTAATTTTCAAGTAAAATAAAAAGATAAAATTACATTACTTCGGCTACCTGCTTTTGTTTAGCAGTAACAGAAAGTAGTTTGCCTGAACTGGTGGAGCTGTTATCCCTGCAGGTAAAACTTCGGGCTGTCCATACACCGTCAAGGTCAACCTGGTCTACTATATCAAACCCATGTTTACAAAGGCAATCCCACTGGCACTCCTTAGAAAGGTCGCTTACAATTTTAGAGGCAATTTTAGGGTAAGACACCCAAAATTTTGCTTTTGTCGATAAGGCTGGAATTACATCATTTAAAATGTTCGTCAATTGCTTTTTATTAATGGCAAAAACCAGTGCAAAATCAATTTTGCGTGAACGCAAAAGCGGCGTAACACTTTTGGCAAATGACAGCTTGGCAAATTGTTTTTCGATTGAAGATGGTAAACCCTGGATAAGAATGTTTTTTTCGTCGGATAAATTCAATTTTTCGAACATTGTTGGTAGAGCCATAATTCACACTTAAACGTTATTCAATAAAAAATGCAGAAAAAGACAAACAAATCTGAAATTTCTGGACTGCAAAGATAAGCAAAACAGCCCATTATGATGCATTTATTAAGAGAAAACTCCGCATCAGGCGGAGATAGCAGCAATTTTGCAACATTTTTTACATCATACTGCTTTATTTTTTATAATATTTCATTGCCTCAGGCATAAACTTTTGCAGTTCTGCAATGCGGTTTTCATCTGCCGGGTGAGTAGATAAAAATTCAGGAGGCTTGCCCGATCCGGCAGAGGCTTTTGCCATTCTTTTCCAAAAAGCTATGGCTTCCTGGGGATTATAACCAGCCAAAGCAGCAAATATTAACCCATAATGGTCTGCTTCGTACTCCTGCTTTCTGCTATTGGGCAGCAAAACACCTACGCTTGTGGCTGGCCCATAAACATTATTAAAAATGGCATTGGCCTGTGCCTTATTTTGGGTAAATATATTACCGGCTACTCCCAAACCCTGTGCAATTGTGGCCTGGCTCATTCTTTCGTTGCTATGGCCGGCAATTGCATGGGTAATTTCGTGGCCAAGCACAATAGCTAATGCAGTTTCATTTTGGGTAACGGCTAATAAACCCGTATAAACCACTACTTTACCTCCAGGCATACACCAGGCATTTATCTCTTTATTATCTACCAGGTTGAATTCCCATTTATAACCTTCTAAAACATTGGCCTTCCCCTGTTTTGCATAATATTGAGTAATGGCGTTTGCAATTTTGGCACCTACCCTTTTTACCATTAGCGCATTATTATCTGCCGGGTTTACCACTTTATTTTCTCCTAAAAATGCCTTGTATTGCGTAAGCGCCTGTGCCTGTAAAGTGCTTTCCGGAAAAAGGGATAATTGTTTTCGGCCCGTAATGGCATTGGTACTGCAACCTGCAAGTACAGCTACTAAAGAGGATATGAGTAGTAGTTTTTTCATGTTTGTTTTTTTAAAAGACAGTCGCATAAACCAAAGGTTTAAAAAATAATACAATCAGCATGTTAAACAATCGTTATACCAAATTTGCTTAAACCAAATTAAAATTTCGCAATTGTAGAAATTCCGCACAACTTTTTTATGCTGGCGTACTTTGCTCATCAGCTTATGTAATTGCTTTAAGAAATCTTTTGGTCTTTTTCCGGCGTCTGCACATATCTTTACCACTTTGAATAAAACATACATGAAAAATTCTTTTTTTAGTTCAACCTTAGGCAGGTTTAGGTTAGTGGCAATAATGGAAGGCGTATCCTTCCTGGTTTTACTGGGTATAGCCATGCCTTTAAAATATTTTGCAGATATGCCATTGGCAGTAAAATATATAGGCTGGCTTCATGGCTTGCTTTTTGTTTTATATATGGTACTGTTGTTAAAAGTAAGTGCACTTTACAAATGGGGATTGGGTAAAGTGGCGGTTGCATTCATAGCTTCAATTTTGCCTTTTGGTACATTTATACTGGATAAAAAATTAAAAAAAGAACAGCAAACGGTTACTGTATAATGCTGCTTCAATGGTTTTGTACAAAAGAATACCTAGTTGTGTATTTTATTCAGTAGCAGGTAATGCTTTTGCCATATATCAATTAATAAAAGCATAACTTTGCGTCAGTTCATTATTTCAGCGGCATTACAAGCCTGTGTACCAACTTTGAAACCCTCACTGTTTTACTCGTTTTTGATGATGAAGCCTGCTTCATATCCGCATTTAATTTAAAAATATAACATTGTTATTTACAGATTTACAACTCATTCAACCCATTTTGCTGGCGTTGAAGGAAGAAGGTTATAGCAGCCCAACACCTATTCAACAAGGCGCTATTCCGCACATCTTAGCACAAAAAGATTTGTTGGGTTGTGCCCAAACCGGCACAGGAAAAACAGCGGCTTTTGCCATCCCAATTTTACAATTACTGGCCAGGCCAAAAACCATGGCAAGTAGTGGGCACAAGCCCATACGGGCATTGATTCTTACACCTACAAGGGAACTGGCTATTCAAATACAGGAAAGTTTCGATGCCTATGGCCGCCATTTACGCCTAAAAAACACCGTAATATTTGGAGGCGTTAACCAACATGCACAAGTAGAAACTTTAAAAAGAGGAGTAGATATTTTAGTGGCAACTCCTGGCCGCCTGCTCGATTTATGCAGCCAGGGTTATTTACGATTAAGCGATATTGAAATTTTTGTGCTTGATGAAGCAGATCGTATGCTGGATATGGGTTTTGTGAATGATGTTAAAAGGGTGCTTACAAAATTGCCTGCAAAAAAGCAAACGCTTTTCTTTTCTGCAACTATGCCACCCGAAATTCAATTGTTGGCAAATAGTATTTTACACAAGCCGGAGAAAATTTCGGTTACTCCACCAAGCAGTACTGCAGATACCATTACACAATGGTTGTTTTTTGTAGAAAAGCAAAACAAACGGGCCTTGTTGGAGCATATTTTAAAAAATAAGGATATTGAAACGGCCCTGGTGTTTACCCGTACCAAGCATGGCGCCGATAAAGTGGTAAAAGATTTACACCGTGCCGGCATTAGTGCAGAGGCCATACATGGCAATAAATCGCAAAATGCAAGGCAACGTGCATTGAGTAATTTTAAAAATCGCACTACCCGGATTTTAGTAGCAACAGATATTGCCGCACGTGGCATTGATGTAGATGACCTAACGCATGTAATTAATTATGAATTACCCGAAGTGCCGGAAACCTATGTGCACCGCATTGGCCGCACAGGAAGGGCGGGTGCAAATGGCATTTCTTTTTCATTTTGTGAAGCAGAGGAAACAGCCGATTTACAGGATATCCAAAAACTGATTGGTAAAAATATTCCGGTGCAGGACCAGCACCCATGGCACACCGTGTTTACACAAATTTTAAGCAGGCCTGCGCCGGGGCAAAACAGGCAACAACGCCCACAGCGCAATGGCCAGCATCATAGCAAGCCAGGTAACCGTAAGCCACAACCCGTTAAGCATGGTGCTGCAAGGGAAAAGAAAAGTACGGGAAGAAGGGAGTATTAAATAATTTCACGGCGCTAAAAAAAAATCTGCAGGCTGAATTTAGATTTAATATCCCCTGCAAGGCTTTGTACAAAAGTTCAAAAACAAATGCCGATGTAATTTGCCTGCTGATGAATAGCTATATGAAAATGAAACCCTTTTTATAAATTGGTAATGTACTGAAAAATAGTTGGTGAGTTTTTGGATTAAAGCAGTTTGAAACTCCTATTTATTAATCTTCAGTAGAGACGCTGCGCTTAATTCTTCTGAAGTGTGGGGAAATAATGTTAATGAAGTTGCTCCAACTATTAAATGCAACTTTTCTACGCCCTGGTATTTGTCTTCACGAACCATTACACAGGCTTTGGGTTTTTTGCTATTGTATGTTTAGCTGTATAAACATTGGGTGGCGGCGTGGTTTTTATTTTTGAATTTGTACACTTTTTTTATTGGCTAATATTTCGAGAAACACGAAGCAAGGCGGAAACTGCACTGGTAAGATGCGGAAAACTATTAGCCAAATAATTTATTGCAACAAAAAAAGGCTGTCAAAAAAATTGACAGCCTTTATATTTTTATAAAAATTTTGTATTAGTAGCCCATGCCTCCCATATCAGGCGCTCCATGTGCATGTGGCGCTTCTTCTTTGGGTTTATCGGCAATTACACACTCGGTAGTAAGTAACATACCGGCAATGGAAGCTGCATTTTCCAAAGCAACACGGCTTACTTTAGTAGGATCTATAACACCTGCTTTAAAAAGGTTTTCGTATTCTTCAGTACGGGCATTAAATCCAAAATCGCCTTTGCCATCTTTAATTTTTTGCACTACAATAGAACCGTCAATTCCTGCATTTGCAGTTAATATCCTAACCGGTTCTTCTAAAGCACGGCGAACAATGGCCATACCTGTTTGTTCGTCGGCTATTTGCCCTTTAACTTTTGCTTCGAGGCTGCTGATGGCACGTATAAACGCAACACCACCACCGGGAACTATTCCTTCTTCTACTGCTGCCCTTGTTGCATGAAGTGCGTCATCTACCCTGTCTTTCTTTTCTTTCATTTCTACTTCGGTAGCTGCACCTACATATAATACGGCAACACCACCGGCTAATTTTGCCAGTCGTTCCTGTAATTTTTCCCTGTCGTAATCAGAGGTTGTGGTTTCAATTTGCGCTTTTATCTGGTTTACCCTACCGGTAATATCAGATTTTTTGCCTTTGCCGCCAACAATTGTAGTATTGTCTTTATCAATGGTAACTGATGCTGCCTGGCCAAGAGCGCTCAACTCAGCATTTTCCAGTTTATAACCCATTTCTTCACTAATAACGCTACCGCCGGTTAATACAGCAATATCCTGTAACATTTCTTTTCTGCGATCACCAAAACCTGGTGCTTTTACGGCAGCAACTTTTAAAGTGCCCCGCAATTTATTTACTACAAGCGTAGATAGCGCTTCACCTTCAAGGTCTTCGGCAATAATGATTAAAGGACGGCTGCTTTGTGCAACTTTTTCCAGCAAAGGAAGAATATCCTTCATGGTGGAAATTTTCTTATCGTAGATTAGGATATAAGGGTTTTGCAAATCTGCTTCCATTTTTTCGGTGTTGGTAACAAAATATGCGGATATATATCCCCTGTCGAATTGCATACCTTCTACAACATCAACGGTTGTATCGGTTCCCTTGGCTTCTTCTACAGTTATTACGCCTTCCTTACCTACTTTGGCAAAAGCTTCGGCAATAAGTTTGCCAATAGTTTCGTCGTTGTTGGCAGAAATTGTAGCAACCTGCTGTATTTTTTTGCTATCGCTGCCTACCGTTTGTGATTGTGATTTAAGGTTTTCTACTACAAGGCTTACTGCTTTATCAATTCCTCTTTTAAGGTCCATTGGGTTTGCGCCTGCTGCTACCATTTTCAAGCCTTCGGCAATAATAGATTGTGCAAGAACGGTTGCAGTAGTAGTACCATCACCTGCCTGGTCTGCCGTTTTAGAAGCTACTTCTTTTATCATTTGTGCGCCCATGTTTTCAATGGCATCTTCCAGCTCAATTTCTTTGGCAACTGTTACGCCATCTTTAGTAACCTGTGGTGCACCAAATTTTTTCTCAAGTACCACATTGCGGCCTTTGGGGCCCAGGGTTACTTTAACGGCATTGGATAAAGTATCCACACCTTTTTTCATTTTATTTCTTGCTTCAATATCGAAGTATATCAGTTTAGCCATATTGTTTTGTTATTAATTGATTTAAATATTTATAGTGGTAATCTTCTTTACCGGCTTAAATAATAGCCAGTATGTCGGATTCTCTCATGATTAAGTAATCCTGTCCTTCAAATGAAATTTCAGTACCAGCATATTTGCCATATAAAACCGTATCGCCAGTTTTTACGGTTACGGGTTCATCTTTTTTACCAGGGCCGGCAGCCAGTACAGTGCCACGTTGTGGTTTTTCTTTTACAGTATCAGGAATAATGATGCCACCTGCTGTTTTTTCTTCTGCAGCGGCGGGTTTTACAATTACCCTGTCGTGTAGTGGGGTAATGCTTAACTTTTTAGCCATAAGTCTTATTTTTTTTTAGTGATTTTAAAATACGGGCCATTAATATGGCCAGCAAAGCTAATCGAATATTATACCAAACCAAATAAAAGAAGAGTTGGCAGGTTTTACTGACTTATCTGTCAGGTTTAAATGATTTAAAGGACAATTTTTCACAAAACGATAAAACCTTTGGGAATCCCTTAATTTTGCCGCTCATTGGTTAAATAAAGAAAATGCTAAGCAGGAGGAATATAAGGGTAAAAGTGATGCAAACTTTGTATAGTGTAGAAAGCACAGCAGAAACTGCCAAAGGTATTGATGCCAAAAGCATTCTTGCCCAAAAGATAGATCATAGCAGGAAGTTATTTTCTTATTTAAATTTTTTTATTTGCGAAGTAGCCCATTATGCAGGTAAAGATGCGGTACAAAAGGCCGGGAAACACCTCCCTTCTGCAAAAGACCTGGCGGTAAATACCAAAATTTCAGGCAATGAAGTGATGGCTACATTTATGCAGGATCCCGGATTCCAAAATTTCCTGAAAAACGACCATCCTGAAAATATTATTGATACAGAGTTAGTAAGAAAAATATACCAGGAGCTTGTAACAACACAGGAATATAACGAATACACTGCAATAGCAACAAGGGATAAAAAATCGGAAAAAAGGGTACTTGAATTTATTTTTAACAGCCTCATGTTACCCAACGAAAATTTTATAGCGCACCTTGAAGAAAACTTTTTGAACTGGGACGATGATGCAGAGCTGATGCAAACGCTGGTAACCATTATGCTGAACAAACCAATAACCGGCGTATTCGAAAATATGCTGAGCAAGGAAAAAGACCAGTTTGCCCATTCGTTGTTGCATACTACGCTGGAGAAAAAAGATTTTGCACTGGAGTTAATAAAGCCCAGGCTTAAAAACTGGGATGCCGACCGCATTGCCGCACTCGATATGATATTGCTAAGGATGGGCGTTTGCGAATTTTTATTTTTTGATACAATACCTACAAAAGTTACCATTAACGAATATATAGACCTTGCAAAAGCTTACAGCACGCCGCAAAGCGGGCAATTTGTAAACGGCTTGCTGGATACCATTCAAAAAGAATTGCAGGCCGAAAATAAAATTGATAAACGGGTTTTTAAAAAAAGCACACTTTAATACCTATGAAGTATTTAGTAACATCTATTTGTATTGTGGTAACCGCATTTTCATTTAACAGTTGCGATGTACGCAAAAGGGATAAACTTGCAAATGAATCATCTGCACAAAATATGCCTGTTATTAAAGACAGTACCACGGTGCAAATAATAGACAGCAGTTACAACTTTGGAAAAATAACCGACGGGGAAATTGTAGCCTATAATTTCCGGTTTAAAAATACCGGCAGCAAACCGCTCATTATTGTAAACACGGCTGCAAGCTGCGGTTGCACGGTTCCCGAAAAACCAGACCAACCTGTGCTCCCCGGCGAAACAGGTTTTATTAAAGTAAAATTCGACAGCCATAACCGTGTGGGCCAGGCACATAAAACCATTGCCGTTACTTCCAATGCTAATCCGCCATTTACCGATTTGGTATTAACCGGTGAAGTGGTAGCGGCTAACAAAAAATAAATTTTATTTTGAATTAATAATTAAACAACAAAACCGATGAACCCAATTTTATTACAATCTCCCGGGGCAAGCAGTGCAACTACATTAATTATGATGGTAGGAATGATACTTGTTTTTTACTTTTTTATGATACGCCCCCAAACCAAAAAGGCAAAAGAGCAAAAAAACTTTATCAATAACCTTCAAAAAGGCGACAAAGTGGTAACCATTGCCGGCATACACGGCAAAGTAAATAAAATTAATGAAGATGGCACAATGGAACTGGAAACCAGCCCGGGAAGCTATCTTAAAGTTGAAAAACAGGCTTTAAGCCTTGAATGGACTTCTGCATTAAATAAAGCAACGGTATCTAAATAAGCCAGCATTTTTTTTCAAGAACGGGCCGGAACTTAAGTTCCGGCCTTATTGTTTTATTAAAGTAAATACACAGCATAAAAAACTTACCTTTGCGGCGCAAAAAAAATAAATTTCAACTGATATGGCATTACAGGCAGGTATAGTTGGGTTGCCCAACGTAGGAAAATCAACCCTTTTTAATGCGGTGAGCAACAGCGCAAAAGCGCAGGCAAGCAATTACCGCTTTTGTACCATTGAGCCCAATACGGGCCTGGTAAATGTACCCGATGAAAGGCTGCAAAAGCTGGAAGAACTGGTAAAGCCCGAACGTGTAGTACCCACGCAAATTGAAATTGTGGATATAGCCGGCCTGGTACGTGGCGCAAGCAAAGGAGAAGGTCTGGGCAATAAATTTTTGGCCAATATTAGGGAGGTTGATGCCATAATTCATGTGGTGCGGTGCTTTGAAGATGAAAATATTTTAAGAGATGAGGGCCCGATAAACCCCGTAGGCGATAAAGAAATTATTGAAACAGAATTACAATTGAAAGACCTGGAAAGTGTGGAGAAGAAAATTCAACGTACCGAAAAAATTGCCAAAAACGACCCCAAATCAAAGGCAGAACTGGATATTTTAATTCGCTGTAAAGAGCATTTGGAAAAAGGTAAAAACATTCTCTCATTGGGATTAACGAAAGAAGAGCAACCGGCTATTGCCGATTTGTTTTTACTTACATTAAAACCCGTACTTTATGTAGCCAATGTAGATGAAGCAAGTATGCATACCGGCAATAAATTTTCGGCAGCGCTAATTGAAGCCGTTAAAAATGAAGGCAACGAAGTAATAATAATGACCAATGCTATAGAAGCACAGATTGCCGAATTTGATAACCCTGAGGACAAAGCCATGTTTATGGAAGAATATAAAATGACTGAACCTGCATTGGACAGGCTTATCCACTCTACTTATAAGCTGCTGAACCTATCTACCTATTTTACTGCTGGTGTGCAGGAAGTAAGAGCATGGACGATACATAAGGGCTGGAAAGCGCCACAAGCTGCAAGCGTTATCCATACCGATTTTGAAAAAGGATTTATTAAAGCAGAAGTAATCAGTTATACTGATTTTATCCATTACGGCTCCGAAGCTGCCTGCAGAGATAATGGTAAACTTCGTATTGAAGGAAAAGAATACCCGGTGCAGGACGGCGATGTAATGCATTTCAGGTTTAATGTTTAAACAAAATATTATTTCAATATATTCCATAAAAAAAGGTTCCGTATCGGGAACCTTTTTTTATTAGTTAAATAAAAAATATTATTGCGGCAAAAGCACCCTGTCAACTTTATGCAATACGCCATTAATATACCGCTGGTCGCTTGTAGCGCC
>Ga0209063_1000209_pt1 | contig 56692 bp, 37 predicted proteins | sample KloWWTmeKNB19Kit_FD_187177 | JGI IMG/M metagenome (GOLD analysis project Ga0209063, IMG submission 187177) | Active sludge microbial communities from Klosterneuburg, Austria, studying microevolution and ecology of nitrifiers - Klosterneuburg... | ecosystem: Engineered > WWTP > Aerobic digester >... | reverse complement strand
AGGAAGCCCCATCAGCAGCCAGATAGCAAGAAAAGTAATAGAAGCTTTTGCAGTAAAAGAAAAGACCAACGAATATTTTCAGGAACTGAGTAAAAGAGAGCAAGAAATACTGGAACAATTAAGCAGAGGCTTTCGATATAAAGAAATTGCGGATAAATTATTTATCAGCTTGGACACAGTACGTACCCATATCCGAAACATTTATGAGAAGCTGCAGGTAAATAACCGGGCAGCTGCTTTGAAAAAAACGGGGTTGATGTGAACTTTCTATCAATCTATTTTAAATACAAGTAATATCATGAAATCATTTATCGTCATTGTTGCATTATTCAATTGTATAATTACTGAAATCAATGCACAGGTTGTAAAAGATAAAAATGCATTTGCCCAAGCATTTATTAAAATATTTAATGAAAGTGGATCAGGATTTGATACTTTAATAGCAAAAGAGGTTGATGACTATTTTGAGCCAAAAATTAAATTGCCCAACGCCAGTGAATGTTTTATCAGCATGAATCATGTTTATGGGGCTGTGTACAATTTTAGCGATAGTTTAAAAGGACTGGCTTTTTTCAAAGAAATTCAAAGCTTGCTGAACTATACTGCATCTCTTTCTGGAGCAACAGCGAGGTTTGAAACAATTTACTCTATGGATGATTTTTTTATCCGTTTATATTTTTTAGAGCCTGCCGGTTTTACTAATAATTACATGTCTATTAAGTTTTCAAAATATACAACTAGTGATGATGAATTTTCTGAAGAGGAGGAAGATGAAGAAAAACCGATTGAGAGCAGCAAACCAATTCAGAATAATAGTGATTCTTTTGAAGTCAGATTACTTTTGCATCCCGGAGCATCTTACTGTTATTATACCTCCTTTGGTGAGAAAATAAATGATGTTGATTTTAAAAACTTTATTTCGCAAGTGGCCTTTGGAAAAGATACCGCATTAAAGGCTGTTAAAATTAATAAACGTATTGTCGGAACTAAAAACATATATGATAGTAAGACTACAATAAAAGGATTTACCACAACTATAACTGAAATTAAGGACACTAAATTGACAGGAATTTATACCCATCTTATAAAAAACTATTATACAACAGAGGAAAATTTTTTCAAATCAGTAGATAGTGTAATACTGAAATTAAAAGCGGCTTTGCCGGAATATTATTGTTATGAGATATTACCAAAAATTGTTGAATTTAAACCTTCTCTTTTTGCTGTAAAGAAAGATAACGATGCGGAAATTACGCTTCAGTACACTGCAATTGAGAATATGAAAAATGCACATAAAATCGAAATTTATATTCATAGAAAGTTTTATAATGACAGATAGGATAAACTTCATTAACCTTTATTCATTGAACAAGCCAACTACTTTTTTCACATTTCCTCAAAAAAATATAGTGCTGATCTTTAATATTTAAATTCTTTATATGCTCAAGTCATTCTTTTTAACCCTGTTTGTCATACTAAGTTTCACTTTTTACGCACAAAAGCCTGAAAGCTACAAGGATCCGATTTCAAAAAAATATGGATTTAAAGATGGTGCAGGAAAAAATATTGTAACACCGAAATATGACACGGTGAAAGCATTTGAAGATAACGTTGCCATTGTTGGAAAAAAAATTACAGGGACTGACTATAACTATGGGTTGATAAATAAAACAGGGAAAGAAGTGATTCCACTTATATACGATATGATTTATACAGATGCTGGAGTTGTTGTAGTAATGTCGAATTATAAGTACGGCTTTATTGATAAAGCCGGCAAAAAACTTACGTCTTTAATATATAATAGTATCTGGGCCTTTTCAGACGGCTTGGCCGGCGTTGAGCTTTATAACAGAGATAAAGGGGAAGGCAAATGGGGTTTTGTTAATAATACAGGGAAGGTGGTAATTCCCATAAAATACGACAGAGTGCTGTCATATAAAAATGGCATAATAGCCCAAAGAGATGATAAGTATTTTGCAGTGGCTAAATCCGGAAAAGAAACACAGCTTAACTACGAAAGTATAGGACATACAGCATACGGTTTATTACTGGTAAAAGCAAATAACAAATATGGATTTATCAATACAAAGGGGGAGGAAGCAATAGCATTGAAGTATGATAATGCATGGGCTTTTACAGAGTGGGAGAGAACGGGGTACTTATCGAGTGTAAGACTGAATAATAAAAGTGGATTTATTGATACAACAGGGAATGAAGTAGTACCGTTGAAATATGATTTTACAGGGCTTTTCAGAGATGGCTTTGCAACTGTAACCATGAATATGGTACCCGTAGTAGATTCTAAAAACGGATACATTGACAGTTCTGGAAACCTGATAATTCCAATGATTTATAACAGTGCTGGAAATTTCTCTGAAGGATTGGCGCCAGTTTCAAAAAAAATGAACGGTAGAAATTTTGCATATGGATTTATTGACAAAACGGGAAAAGAAATCATACCCTTTGAATTTGAAATTGCAAAAGAATTTTCTGAAGGATTAGCTGCAGTAAAAAAGAACGGTAAATATGGTTTTATCAATAAAGAAGGAAAAGAAGTAATTGCATTTAAATATGAAGGAGTCATATCAGGCTTCAGAAGCAAGGTTGCAAAGGTTATGCTGAATGGAAAGAAGATTGATATTAGTATTACCGGCAAAGAATACTGAGTATAAATTGATATACTACTTTTTTCACATTGTGCGATGTTTTATTGTTTTACAACTTTGAGCAAGCATTTTTTTACCTTATAATTCAAAGTTATGATCAAAAAATTTCTAAGAAGTACCATTCTCTTGCTGCTTACTACAAGCGTATTAATTTCCTGTGATCCCAATGATAATGTTGAACCTCCTACAGGTACCGACCCCAGAGATGGTAGTACATGGGTGTTTAAATATTCAACTTATGATGAAGCCGGAAATGTAACCGCAACCAGCAATCAAACATTCAAAGGAGTAGAAGTAACCATTGGCGGCAGCACTTGGATAAATCTTGTAAATCAGACAACCTTGCAACCCATAATCGCAATACAAAAAAGAACAGAGGGATGGTGGTATGTTTCTTATCCCGGTACTACATCATCCTTATGGTTTAAGTATCCCGCCACTCTAAATGAAACTTATCCCTATATTTTTGGCACCTGTACTGTAAAAGATATTAATGCCTCTGTTACTGTTCCTGCCGGCACTTACACAGGTTGTTATAAAGTAGAAGGCAATGATACCAATAGTCTGGAAGATGAATTTTGGTTTTCCAATGTGGGGGCAATTCTTATAAAATTCAACACATATGATGAACGAGCTGCCGGGCCTGCTTCAAATGTTTACAAAAACGAATCGCTTGAGTTGGTAAGTTTTACAAGGTAAATATTTATGTTACTTAAAGGGACATAGAATATGAAAAGAATATAAATTGAAATTGGTTGGATGGAATAAAATCAATTTAACTTCTAATTATTATCTTAAAAAAACGAATTAAAAATTTATGCGTTACATCCGCAAATCGTTGTTTTTACTTTTTATATTAATCTGTTCTTTGGGGTTTGCACAAAATCTTGTTCCTGTTTATTCTATCAATCCGCAAACTCAAAAAAAACTTTGGGGTTTTAGCGATCAATTTTATGCCGATGAAGTTATCAAACCAATATATGATACCACCTACACATTTACCGAAGGACTGGGCAGAGTAAAACATAATGGTAAGTATGGGTTTGTAGATAAAACAGGTAAGCTTGTAATACCTGCTAAATATGATGCGGCTGAGGCATTTTCTCAGGAAATTGCAGCAGTCTTTCTTAATGGTAAAGCCTTTTTCATTAACAAAAAGGGAATAGATGTTTTCAAAAAAACATTTAAGACAATTTCTTCATTCAGTTATGGAGTGGCCATGTGTGCAGGAGAAGATGGCAAGCGGGGATTTATAGATATCAAGGGAAAAGTTATTGTGCCGTTTATATTGGAAGCTGCCTTTCCTTTCCAGGATAAGCTGACCGCTGTTCGCTTTAATGGCGAGAAGATATGGAAAGCAATTAACACCAAAGGAGAAGTCGTATTCACTTTCAGCGATAAGGTGAAATCGGTAATGGGTGGCTTCAGCGATGGCATGGCAATGGTGTATGTGGATGGCCCCACAGGTTATAATGTGCATTATGATTTTGTAAATGAGAAAGGTGAATTTGTTTGTGATGTGCCGTATGTATCTGCCAAACCATTTCAGAACGGTCGTGCCATTATTGCCTATGAAAATAAAAACAGAAAATCCGGCGATTTGCAATTTTTCAAATATGGGTTGATAAAAAAAGGTGGAAGGGAAATAGTAAGTGCCCAATATGCCTGTCTTGAGGAAAGCCCTATTCCTGGGATTTATTTTTATGGTGGCAGCTCTTCTTCTATTAGCAATTGTACCGGTTATGGACTTTTGGATAGCAACGGAGCTGAACTAACCCGACCTGTTTATACTAGATTTACCCGGCTAAACGATACCACTTTTTTATGTAAAGAAGCAGGAAAGTATGAGTCATTAAATCAATATCTTTTGCTTACAACAAAAGGAAAAGAGCTACTTAGCTTAAAACACAACAAAAAATATTTTGAAATAGCCGGAGCAGATACACTGTTGGTTTTATATTCACCAACAAACAGCGGAACTCTTGCTTCGGTTTATAATATCCATAAAGGAATTTTGAAAGAAAACGCAACTAAAGGGATTTCGATATTTTATAAACAAAAATTATTACTTATTGAAGATTGGGAAAATAATTCCGGCACATTAATGACAACTGATGGGAAATTGATAATGGATAAAATCCAAACGCATGTATTTGTACCGGACACCTCTGTAAAATCCGAAATTCCTTTCATTCTGGTAAGTACTAATATTTCCAATGACTATAAAATGTATGATCTTAATACCCGAAAATTTATTGCCAATGATTATCATTTTAAAAAGGTACAGAGTACATATTACTCCACCCAATTCGCCGAAGGCTTGCTCCCTATTAGAAAAAAAGATAAATGGGGATATATAGATATTTCGGGTAAATTGAAACTGCCAGCTATCTACGAAACTGCAGAAAATTTTTATGATGGCATGGCAGTGGTTGGCAAAAGTGATAAAGCGAATGATGGAGATTCTTATGAAGTATATATAAATAAAGCCGGGCAACCCTTATCAGGCATTAAAGCGGGTTATTTAAATGCAAAAAATTTCAATGAAGGGATGGCCTTTTATAAAAAACCCGAATTCAATGAACCGGTTCGGTATATTGATAAAAAAGGCAAGGAGATTTTTAAATCAGAAAGCGATAAGTTTTATGAACATGGAGATTTTTCAAACGGTTTGGCTGCTGTCCCAAATAAGGAAGGAAAATATGGATACATCAATTCAAAAGGAAAACTGGTGATACCCTATCTATACTCAATACCCAAAACACAGTATGCATCTGTTTACACAATAGCTTTTGATAAGAATGGAACTGCAAGGGTTATGAAAGACGGGAAATATATTACCATTGACAAATCAGGGAAATAAAAAAGATAAGCGATAACTTACTGTCAGACCGGAATAAAACAAAAAAATTTCATTCCTTAGTAAAGAAAATCTTGCCAGGTAGTGTTATGTTTTAGGGTAAACAAGGCCTTTGTATTTATTGCGCCCTTGTTTACTTTTGCACACTTATGAAGGTAACCGACCATATCGCTCAAGCCAAAGACACCCTTATTTCTTTTGAAGTATTGCCTCCATTAAAGGGGAAAGGTATTGAAGCGCTGTATAAACATCTGGATCCGTTGATGGAGCATAAACCCTCGTTTATCAATGTTACCTATCACCGAAGCGAGCATGTGTTTAAAAAGAAAATTGATGGCTCTTTTGATAAAGTAGTAGTACGCAAAAGACCGGGTACCGAAAGTATTTGTGCTGCCATTATGAACAAATACAATGTGGACACCGTGCCGCATCTTATTTGTGGTGGTTTTAGTATAAATGACACCGAAGATGCGTTGATCAATCTTCGATATCTGGGTATTGACAATGTACTGGTGCTGCGAGGCGATGCTGCAAAAAATGAAACCGCTTTTGAACCCGAACCCGGTGGACATAAATATGCAAATGAGTTATTGAAACAGGTTGCGGATTTGAACGCTGGTATTTATCTGGAAGAAAATTTAAAAAACAGTCATAAAACAGATTTCTGTATTGGTGTAGCCGGCTATCCCGAAAAACATTTTGAAGCACCTAATATGGATACCGACCTGCAATATCTGAAAGCCAAAGTAGATGCTGGCGCCGATTATATTATCACTCAAATGTTTTTTGACAACGCAAAGTTTTATGCATTTGTTGAAGCCTGCCGGTCAGTAGGCATTACGGTTCCCATTATTCCGGGATTGAAACCTATTTACAACAAAAAGCAACTGACTGTTCTTCCAAAAACTTTTCATATTGATTTGCCTGCCGATCTTTCAAATGAAATTTTGAAATGCAAAACAGACGAAGAGGTAGAAAAGCTGGGACAGGAATGGTTGCTGGCACAATCCAGAGATTTGAAAAAAAACGGAGTTGCTGTGTTGCACTACTACACGCTGGGCAAGCCACATGTTATTGCTAATGTAGTGCGTGATTTATAATCGCATTATTTACTAATCTCTGTCAACACTTTTTCATCTATCCTTACCGGGTATTTTTTTGCAAGCAATTCATCCCACTGCTTTTCAAATTCTTTTTGAAGATCATTAATTACAAGTCCTTTTGCTTCTGCAAAACTACGTTGCTCCTGTTGTGGAAATGATTTGATAATATATGCGAATGATGCAGTGTTATCTGTTTTATTGATAAATGGTGGTGTTACAATTCCTGCTTCAATTTTTTCTTTATTTGGATTGGGCAGTTGTTCCCATTCATAGCGAGAAGAGTCGGCTACAATTTTATCGGTATAGCGATTTACTACACTGCGCCAGTTGTTTGGTTTTGCTTTTACAAGCTGGTATGCTTCCTGTGCTGTTACCTCATCAGGACAATAAAAAACCACCGCATCGGCACTGGGTTGCCACAGATAGTTTTTTTTATTTTTTTCGTACAAGGCCTCCTGTGCAAGTGTATCTGTTTGTGCTTTATTCCACACTTCCTGTTGCATAATTTCAAAAAACAGGTTACCGTCTTTAAACTCCTGCATTTGGTAGCGGAAATCGTCATTAAAATTTTCAAGTTGCTGACGATAATATTCTGTCATAGCAAATTTTACCCATTCATCTCTAACCTGCTCCCAGGGTTTGGCACCTGTGCCATCTTGTTTGTAACGATAAGTATTGGCATAGTTTACCCATGCATTCGCATTGTAAACAGAATCGCCAATCGAAAATAATGGCGTAGTGGCTTTGATGGCCCAACCGGTATTCATAGGTTTATAATCCAATACACTATCACTCATATTCCAAAGCGCATCATCATCATAGTCAAATTTTCTAAAACCCGCTTTTTGTTTTACCAATTGATAAATAAAATCACGAGAAGTTTGCCAGCGGCTGTCTGCCATAACCCTTTGTAATAGATCCTGCAGATTGTCTCCGTTCAGTTTATCTGTAACAACTGGTTTTAATGAAATACGCTTAACTATATGCCAGCCAAAAGAACTAAGAAAAGGCTTACTTACTGCTCCATCCTTTGATAATGTCCACAACAAATTTTCAAATGCGGGCTCGTATTGGCCTACGCTTATATCTGGCATTATGCCGCCGGCAGCGCCACTTACGTAGTCATTACTAAGCAATGAAGCCAAACGATTAAAATTTTCGCCAGCTACTAATCTTTTGTAAACAGAATCGGCTGTTTGCTTTACTTGTTTTTTTACAGTTTCATCAGCACCCGGAGGAAAAGCAAAAAGAATTTGTTGTGCTTTTATTTTGCCAACAGCTTTTCTTTCACCCAGGTTTTTGAAAATATGAAATCCCAGTTTAGATCTTACAGCAGTGCTGAATTTTCCAATGGGAGTATTATAAATGGCGTTTTCAAATTCATAAGGCAAAGTAAAAACCGTAATATATCCCAAATCGCCTTTATTGATTTTTGCTGAAGGATCATCTGAATACTGTACGGCTGTTTTTTGAAAATCGGCTCCTTTTCTTAGCTCGTTTAATACGGTGTCAAATTTCAATTTTGTAGCAGCTGTATCTATTTTATTGGCCGCATCTTTAAATGAAATAAAAATATGTGCTATATGAATATCTTTCAGACTTCTTTGAAAAGCTTCCATTTTTAAGCGACTTGCCATTTCAGGATCGGTCATATAGTTTTCAGAAATCTGTGTACGCAGGTTTTCTACTTCTTGTTTTATTTGTGGCAGTGTATCATACCGGCGGTCATAAGCATCCTGAATTTTTAATTTTGATTTGATGTAGAGGTCAAGATATTCGCGGATGGACTGTGCTTTGTTCACCACCACCTGTTGGTTATTTTTTTTATAGGCTCTCATAAAATCGGGCGCCGATACTTTATAATTGCCATAGGTAAACAATGTTTGTGCACTAGAAAAATGAACAATGGCCAGTACAACCAGCAAAGTGGATACAAGTTTTTTCATGTGAGTTTAATTTTATTCCCTCCGGAAAATCAAAGACACTATTGCCCTTTTACTTTCAATTGCCAAATTTCATCAATTTGATCGTATGTCAGTTTTTTAGCAATAATCTTTTTGTCTTTGTCTAAAAAATATAAAGTAGGAAAACTGTTGATATCGTATAGTTGAGAATATCCAGGAATATTATTATCTGTTCTCAGTTTATCATCTGCTTTTGAATAATAAACATTTGTCCACTCCTGAAGATGATGACTATTGATGAAATCTATCCAATCTTTTTTATTGCCATCAGTTTCTTTTGCTACAGCAAAAATGCTAATGCCCCCAGCCTTCCATTTGGAACGGTAAAAAGAATCAATCTTTGGTAATACTTCCTTACAATGCCCGCAGGTAGGATCCCAAAATACAACTACAGTAAAATCTGATTTTTGTTCGTAAAGGGAGATTGTTTTTCCTGATGTATCAGGCAGTAAAATATCTTCGGCGGGATGTCCCATTATATTTGCCATCAAACTGTAAGCACGGTCGGTAATCGTTTTACGGCCTTTTTCATTGAGCCAGTCGTATTGCCTGTTGGCAAAATATTTTTCAAACAGATGAACAAAAACCGCATCTTCCCACATGTATTTTTGATTGAGATAACGATTTACAAACTTGATCAATAAAAACCGGCTCATATCCTCACTGGCACTGGCAAATGAAAGCATGTAATCAATTTCATGAATCACCGAATCGGGCTCCATTTGAACTAATTGATTAAAATATTTATCGAGTTTCTCTTCAAAAAAAGGTGTGTAAGCTAATCGGCCATCCCAAAAATTAACACCCTTCCAAAAATTGGATTTATAAAACTGATATGCATCAATTGAGTCTTTTTTATTCTCCGGATTTTTCAACCGGCCAGAAAGGATTGGCTCCTTCATGGCTGTGAGCAATATGCCCAACAAGCTTCCATTGTTTTGTTGAATTAGATTATCGCGGTATTGATTAATGGCGGCATCTTCTTTTTCTAATTGTGCTGCTATGTTTACAGAATCTTTTTTATTGACAACTGTTTTTAATTTATCCTGTAATGAATTTATTTTTTTTCCAGAGGCCTGCATGTGTTGCTGATATGCGGTAAATAAAACATTGTCGGGTGAGTTGGAAAATTTAACACCCTTGGCAATGGTAGCCGTATCAGCTATTATCGAAAAATGTTGTTGTTCATCTATCAAAATTTCAAAAAAACCATTTCGATTGGGATAGCCTACCAGATAAATACCGCCATGTAATTTTTTGGGTCCTTTAAAAACACCTTCACCTTTTTCATTTAATAAAGCAGAATCAATAATGGGATAAGTTTTGCCAAAATAATGACCCAGATAGATGTATTGGTTCTTGAATGGCTTAAATGTGATTTTTATTTCATATCCGTTTTGGGCATAGGACTGTAAACTAATAGCGAGTACAATAAAGGCAAAACATTTTTTCATTTTCTTAGTTTCTGTCATTTCTCCTAAGAGAACCCGTAAAGATAAGCCGCTGCAGTTAAAAGAGTAAAGAATAAGCGGAATGATTAACAGGGCGTTTACAAGACTGTATAAGGCCGGATAAAGTTGCCTGTTTAATTGGGACATATTACAAAAAACGAAACCCTACTTTTGCGCCATGGCAAGAAAGAAAAGAAAAAATACGGTACTTGAAAAACTGTTGATTGAAGATTTTGCAGCCGAAGGCAAAAGCTTAGGCCGCTGGCAGGGCAAGGTGGTTTTTGTTGAGCGTACCGTACCGGGTGATGTGGTAGAGGTGTTTTTATACAAGAATAAAAAAGACTGGGCCGAAGGTTATCCTTTAATATTTCATGAATATTCAAAATTGAGAGTGGAGCCTTTTTGCAACCATTTTGGCGATTGTGGTGGTTGCCAATGGCAGCAAGTTCCTTATGAAGAGCAATTGCGTTTTAAACAACAACAGGTGAAGGATGCCCTGCAAAGAATTGGAAAACTACCGCTGCCAGAATTTTTACCCATACTGGGCGCAACAGCCGACAGATATTATCGCAATAAATTAGAATATACATTTGGTACCAATCGCTATGTTCCTGAAAAAGAATTTGATAAAGAAAAAACAAAAACCATAAGCGAAAGAGGGGCTGCCGGTTTTCATGCCAAAGGTTTGTTTGATAAAATTGTTGATATTAAAACCTGCTATCTGCAAGCAGAGCCAACCAACGAAATAAGAGAAACTATAAGAACCTATGCGGAAGAGAATAAACTAACCTATTATGATGTGCGACATCATTCCGGTTTTTTGCGCAATGTGCAATTAAGAATATGTACAACCGGCGAAGTAATGGTGAATGTAATAGTGGGAGAAGCCGATGAAGCAAAAATTTTTGGGTTGCTTAAATATTTGCAATCACAAATTCCAACGATTACTACCCTGCTTTATACCATCAATACCAAAATGAACGATAGCCTGCATGGGCTGGAGCCGGTAGTATATTCTGGAAAAGGATATGTGATAGAAAAATTAGAAAACTTTCAATACAAGATAGGGCCAAAATCTTTTTTTCAAACGAATACAAAGCAGGGTGAAAAACTATATCAGGTAACCCGTGATTTTGCTGAACTTAAAGGAAATGAAACGGTGTACGATTTATATTGTGGCACCGGAAGCATTGGTATTTTTTTAAGTGGAAATGCAAAAAAAATAATTGGTGTGGAGTTGATTGAGGAAGCAATTGCCGATGCAAAAGAAAACGCAGCACTTAATAATATTACCGACGCTGCATTTTTTGCTGGCGATGTTATTGATATATGTAATGACGAATTTTTTGCAACACATGGCCGTCCCGATGTTATTGTTACCGATCCACCTCGTATGGGCATGCATCCTAAACTTGTACAAAAAATATTAGATATAGCTGCACCTTTAGTCGTATATGTAAGCTGCAACCCCGCCACCCAGGGCCGCGACCTGAACCTGCTGAGCGAAAAATATGAAGTGACAAAAGTGCAGCCGGTTGATATGTTTCCACATACACACCATACGGAAAATGTGGTGCAGATACGATTGAAAATGTAACTTAAATTTTATCAATTCTACAGCAACATTTAGGGCTATTTTTGCCGCATGAGTAATGTACGGTTTCGTTCTTCAGAAAGCTTTCCACCTGTTGTAAAAAATCTGATAATTATAAATGCGCTGGCCTGGATGGCACAGCTAACGCTGGATGAAAAATTTCAGATCACCATGAAAGGAGCACTGTGGCCTGCCGAAACTCCTTATTTTGAGCCTTACCAGATTTTTACCAGCATGTTTTTACATGCACCATCCTTCGGCATGATATATCATATACTGTTCAACATGTTTGCACTGTATATGTTTGGCCGTGTGCTTGAAAATGTGTGGGGTGCTAAACGTTTTCTTTTCTTTTATCTCGCATGTGGTGTAGGTTCGGCCATTACCCATTTACTAATGCAGCATTTTTCAAATGGGTTTTCACCTGCCATTGGTGCCTCCGGTGCCATTATGGGAGTATTGGTGGCATTTGCATATCTGTTTCCCAATACCAAACTCATGATTATCCCCATTCCCATTCCTATAAAAGCCAAATGGGTGGTGCTGGGTTTTATAATCATTGATTTGTTTGGTGGATTTGGACAAGTAAAAGGTGATGATATTGCCCACTTTGCACATCTGGGTGGGGCGCTTACCGGTTTTATTATTTTGCTGATATGGAATAAAACAAACAAGCGAACTTTGTATTGATTTCAAATTGAAACGATGACTTACGCAGAAGAAAAACAGACACAAAAAATTACATTGGGTCAAAGCGGTAATCAACTGATTATTCTATTGGCCATTTGCCTGATATTTTATTTATGTCTTGCATTTATGCGGGCTATGTGGTTGTATCGCTTTCCCGAAAATCTGTCCACAGTATATTTTTACAGCGATATTTATAATCAGTTTTCTTTAGCTGCGGGTAGCGGCAAATTGCTTGACCGTCCCTGGACCATTTTCACCTTTATGTTTATTCACGATGATGTTTGGCAGGTATTTGCCAATATGCTTTGGTTGGGCGCATTTGGTTTCATCATACAGGAGAATGGGGGCAATAAAAAAATTATTCCGGTCTTTATTTACGCTTCAATAGCGGCGGCGCTTATATTATTAATTGCTTACAGCATCATTCCTTCTTTGGCAACACAAAGGGCAACTGTTTACGCAAGTGGAGCCGCAGCCGGAGTAATGGCACTGGCAGTAGCCGCTACTTTACTTTATCCGCGGTACAAAATTTTTCCATTGATTGCTGGCGGCATTCCCGTTTGGCTGATAACAATAGTGTTTGCAGCATCAGCGATACTTACACAATTGAACAATATTAATACATTATTGCTATTGTTGGGTGGCGCTTTGATGGGACTTTTTTATGTAACACTTTGTCAAAAAGGATTTGATCTTTCTATTGGTATGAACAATTTGTTTGACTGGTTTGGCAATCTTTTTAATCCGGATAGACGGGCAAAGGGAAATCAAATAAAGGATGAACTTTTTTATAAATCAGACAGAGAACCTTTTTTAAAAAGCCCCAATGCCACACAGGAAAGAATTGATTTCATTTTAGATAAAATTAATAAGGAAGGTTTAGATTCACTTACAGCAGAGGAGCAGACAATACTCAAGAAGGCAAAAAATTTGTAAAATATTTTTTGTTGGCAAGCGATTTTAATCTCCTTTTTGAAATGAATTATTAATGGTTTGTACACTACTGTTTCTTTAATTAAATTGCAGTAATGCCCAACAAGTTCCGCCTGTTTACCAAACGGTTTTTTATTATCTGCAATATCGTTGTAGTGTTTTTCTTTTTGCTGGCTTGCATTGCCCCTTCATTGAATCCACAAAAATGGTGGTACATTTCTTTCTTTGGCCTGGGATTTCCGTTTTTACTTTTATTAGTCTTGTTTTTTTTAATTGGCTGGCTGATCATTTTAAAACCAAAACTGTCGCTCATTTCTGGTGTTGCGCTGCTGTTGGGTATTAAAAGCATTATCGTATTCTTTGCTTTTCATCCGCATGGTGCATTTAATTATGCAAAATCGCCGCAAACCATTCGTATTGTATCCTGGAATGTTGCCCGCTTTGTAGAGCTGAAAGTAAGTAATAACAAAGGCAGCCAGAAAAGGCTCAAAATGTTTGAACAACTAAAGGCACAAAATGCGGATATACTTTGCCTGCAGGAGTTTCACACTGCCAATGAAGCCCGCCCCGATTTTTATGACAACATCACTCCCATTCAAAAAGAACTGGGTTATCCTTATTATTATTTTTCTTTTGATACGGATGGCGACAATCTTTTTTACAGCACCATTATATTTTCTCGCTTTCCTATAGTGGACAGTGGTTTTGTACGTTATCCACGCCCCTCGCTGCCCGATGTATTGATACATGCCGATTTAAAAGTAAATAACGATACTATCAGAGTTTATGCTACGCATTTGCAGTCGCTGCAGCTGGGAAAAGCCGACTATGCCCGCATAGAAAATGTAAAAGCCGGCGACAGCATTATCGGAAGCTCCAAAGGCATACTATCAAAAATTAAAAAAGGGTTTACCAACAGAAGTATTCAGGTAAACATGGTGAAAGATGTTTTGGCTGTAAGTCCGCACCCCATTTTATTTTGCGGCGATTTAAATGACATTCCCAATTCTTATACTTATCGTACCATTAAAGGCAATATGCAGGATGCATTTTTGAAAAAAGGGTTTGGCATTGGCCGCACTTACAGCGGCCTCTCACCTACACTTCGTATCGACTATATTTTTGCAGATAAAAACTTTCGGATAAAGCAGTTTAACCGGATTGTAAAAAACCTGTCGGATCATTATATGTTGGTGGCCGATGTGGAATTGAAGAGCAAATAATTTTTTCTAACTTCGTTCCTATGATGTTTTTCAGTTTCTATACCTGCTGTTGTTGTTAAGAGTACAAGAAATCTTAAGCCCGGTTCTTTTCAATGGGCAGTTTATCAATCTTATTATTCATCTTTGCTCTTCTGTGTTACTATTGCTGAAGTGTATGACACAATCCCCACAGTATTGTGAGGATAAATTGTAGTACAGACGATATCAACAAAATAAAAACTATGTCAGCATTAAAAATATATAACTCCTACTCCCGACAAAAAGAAGTTTTTAAATCCTTAACCCCCGGTCATGTGGGTATGTATGTGTGCGGTCCTACTGTAAGCGGCGAAAGCCACCTGGGCCATGCCCGCCCCTACATCACATTTGATATCGTTTTTCGTTACCTGCAATTCCTTGGTTATAAAGTAAGATATGTACGCAATATTACCGATGCCGGTCATTTTGAAGAAGAAGGACGTGAAGCGGAAGATAAAATATCGAAGAAAGCGGTATTGGAAAAACTGGAACCCATGGAGTTGGTGACTAAATACACCAACCTCTACCACTGGGCTATGGAGCAGTTCAATACACTAAAACCCAGCATAGAACCTACTGCCACGGGCCATATAGTGGAGCAGATAGAAATGATAAAACAAATAATAGATGCCGGCTATGCCTACGAAGTAAACGGCTCGGTTTATTTTGATGTAAAAAAATATGCATCATCGCACGACTATGGTATGCTGAGCGGCCGAGTGATAGATGACCTGCTGGAAACAACCCGTGAGCTTGAAGGACAAGAAGAAAAAAGAGACACTGCCGATTTTGCACTTTGGAAAAATGCAGCACCGGAGCATATCATGCGCTGGCAAAGCCCCTGGGGAGTGGGTTTTCCTGGTTGGCATATTGAGTGCTCGGCTATGGCAACTAAATACCTGGGTGCACAGTTTGACATACATGGCGGCGGTATGGATTTATTGTTTCCCCATCATGAAAGTGAAATAGCGCAAAGTACAATTTGCAATCATGCTGCACCCGTCAGATATTGGATGCATAATAATATGATAACGATAGACGGCCGCAAGATGGGCAAGAGCTATAACAATGTTATCAAACTTACCGAAATGTTTAGCGGCAATCATCCATTGCTGGCCAAGGCCTATCACCCAATGGTGATTCGGTTTTTTATTTTGCAAACGCACTATCGCAGTACACTCGACTTTAGCAACGATGCGCTGCTGGCTGCCGAAAAAGGACTGAAGCGGCTGTGGGATGCTTATGAAAAGCTACAAGCATTAAAAAGCGATAACGAAGCTGCCGAAGATAAAGATCTGGAAGCAAAAGTAAAATTGCTGCTTCATGGTTTTGAAGAAGCCATCAACGACGATTTTGGTACGGCCCGTGTATTGGCCAAAATGTTTGAACTGGTGCCGGTTATCAATTCTATGCACGATAAAACCATTGCTACTACAGCCATAGGCAGCACTACACTTTCGCTTTTGCAAAAGAAAATGAAAGACTATGTAGAAATCATTTTTGGATTGAAAGGCATAATCGAAGCGGACAATGAAAAACTAAGCGGTGTAATGAACCTGTTGATTGAAATAAGAAAAGAAGCCAAGAACAAAAAAGATTTTGCTACCAGCGATAAAATAAGAAACGAACTGACTAAGATGGGCATTGTACTGAAAGATGAAAAAGGCGGCGGTATGAGCTGGGGCGTGGAGGGAGTGTGATTTTAAAAATCAAAGACAAACCTTATTAATCTTTTTAATTTTCTACATTAGATAACCATGCACTACATCTCCCACCTTTCCAAAGATGTTGTTTTAAAAAAACTGATTGATGAACAGGAAAAATTTGAACTGGAGATTCAAAAAAATCTTTGCATCTATCTCTGTCTCTCCATTATGAGTCAGCAGCTAAGTACCAAAGTGGCCGAAGTGTTTAAAAAAAGATTCCTGACATTATATAAAGGAAAACCTACGCCTCAAAAAATTTTAGACACAGCTTTTGACACATTAAGAGCCATTGGCCTTAGCAATGCAAAAGCAAACTATATTCAAAACGTAGCCCGCTTTGAACTGGAGCAGGGAATGTCTTTTTCCAAACTAAGCAAGATGAGTGATGAAGAAGTTATCAGCTATCTTACTCAAATAAAAGGAGTGGGCCGCTGGACGGTGGAGATGCTGCTCATGTTTGCCCTGGGCCGCGAAGATCTTTTTGCAATGGACGATCTGGGCTTGCAACAGGCCGTTATCGGGCTTTATGGTTTAAAACACCGGAAGAAAAAAACAATGCAAGCCGCTATCAAAAAAATTTCGGAGCAATGGGCACCCTACCGCACTTATGCCTGTCTGCATCTATGGCATTGGAAAGACAATACTCCCTGACCAATTCAAAAAAAAACTAACTTGCCCAAAAACTTGTACAATGAAAAAAACGATTTGGGCAGTACTTGCATTCACACTTTTATCTTTCAGCATTCCAAATAGCGGCAAAAAATGGTATTCGCTTTTTGATGGTCAATCGCTGAGCGGATGGAAGGTGGGCGATAATGCAGCCAGCTTTAAAGTTGAAAACGGAGCCATAGTGGTAAATGGTGAAGTGGCGCATCTTTACTACGATGGGTCTGTAATGAATCATCAGTTTAAAAACTTTGAATTCAGTGCCGATGTAATGACAACGCCGGGTTCTAATTCTGGAATTTATTTTCATACGCAATACCAGCAGGGCGACTGGCCGCAAAAAGGATACGAAGTACAGGTAAACAACAGCCATACCGACTGGCGCCGCACCGGCAGCCTGTGGGCCATACAAGATGTAAAGGAATCCTATGTAAAAGATAACGAATGGTTCAATATGCGGATAAAAGTAGTGGGCAAGCAGGTTACCGTATATATCAACAATCAGTTGGTAGTGGGCTATACCGAGCCGCAAAATCCGCTGCGTGAAAAAGGAATGGAGCAACGCATCATTTCTTCAGGCACATTTGCCCTTCAGGGGCATGACCCTAAGAGCAAGGTTTATTACAAAAACCTAAAAGTAAGATCGCTTTAAGAAATAGATTTTTCCCAAGCACCGCAATCGTTTTCAAAATCTCTTTAAAAAGGAACCCCAACTTGTTTTAAATTCGCAACCTACACTTTCAACTTTACACAATGAGCAGAAAACAGGAAGTACTTCAGGATGTCGTTATCAAATTTGCCGGCGACAGTGGCGATGGTATGCAATTAACCGGAAGCCAGTTTACCAATAACACCGCAATGATGGGAATTGATTTAGCGACTTTCCCCGATTTTCCGGCAGAGATAAGAGCACCGCAGGGAACCCTGCCCGGCGTGAGCGGCTTTCAACTTCGTTTTTCAAGCGATAATATTTTTACACCTGGTGATATGGTGGATGTGCTGGTAGCTATGAATGCAGCCGCACTAAAAGTAAATCTTACTTCTTTGAAAAAAGGCGGAAAGATAATTGCCAATACCGATGGTTTTGATTCAAAAAATCTTCGACTGGCCAATTATCCCGAAGGGGAAAATCCGCTGGAGAATGGCAGTCTTGAAAATTATGTGGTCATTAAAATGGATGTAACTAAAATGACCCGCGAATCATTGAAAGATGTAACCCTGGGCATGAAAGAAAAAGACAGGGCAAAAAATATGTTTGTACTCGGGTTTCTGTACTGGATGTACAACCGCGATATGGACAATACTATTAATTTCCTGAAAGAAAAATTTGGAAAGAAACCCGATATTTTAGACAGCAATATTAAAGTACTGCAGGCGGGTTACAATTTTGGCGATACTACCGAAACCTTTACTACAACTTATACAGTAGAAAAAGCAAAAATGGAGCCGGGTATTTATCGATCCATCATGGGCAATCAGGCGGTGGCAATGGGCTTGATAGCGGCTGCACAAAAAAGCGGATTGCAATTATTCCTCGGTTCTTATCCCATCACTCCGGCATCAGATATTTTGCATGATTTGTCGAAGTATAAAAATTTTGGCGTAAAAACTTTTCAAGCCGAAGATGAAATTGCTGCCATCTCTTCGGCAATAGGTGCCAGTTATGGTGGTGCATTGGGTGTTACTACTTCAAGTGGTCCGGGTATTGCGCTTAAAGGCGAGGCAATAGGTCTGGCAGTGATGTTGGAAATTCCATTAATTGTTATCAATATTCAACGAGGTGGCCCGTCAACCGGATTGCCTACTAAAACCGAGCAAAGTGATTTGATGCAGGCTTATTATGGCCGCAATGGCGAATGTCCAATGCCAATCGTATCTGCATCAACACCTGCCGATGCTTTTGATGCTGTTTATGAAGCAGTAAGAATTTCTTTACAACACATGATACCTGTCATGTTTCTCAGCGATGGTTATATAGCAAATGGCGCCGAGCCCTGGAAATTTCCACAAAGCAAAGACCTGGCCGAAATAAAAGTTTCATTTAAGAAATCAATAGACGAAGGCGACGATATATACAAGCCCTACAAGCGTGATGAAAAACTGACAAGACCATGGGCCATTCCCGGTACACCGGGGCTAGAACATCGCATTGGCGGATTGGAAAAACAAGATATCACCGGAAATGTAAACTACGAACCTGCTAACCATCAACACATGGTAAAGCTAAGACAGGAGAAAGTAGATAAGATAGCTGATTATATTCCAGAGCAAAAATTGGATAGCGGAGCAGAGAAAGGAAAAATTCTGGTATTAGGCTGGGGCTCTACTTATGGTGCTATCAAATCAGCAGTAGCAGAAATGCAGGCAAGAGGATATGCCATCAGCCATGCACATTTAAGATACATTCGTCCTTTCCCTAAAAACCTGGGATCGATTCTTAAGAATTTTGAAACCGTATTGATACCCGAAATCAATAACGGGCAGCTCATCAAAATCATTCGTGACGCCTATTTTATTGATGCCAAAGGTTACAATAAAATAATGGGAGTACCCATTACTAAAACAGAACTGGTGTTGAAGCTGGAAGAAATGATGGGTGGAATGAATTAACAGGAGGATCTGGCATTTGAAATTTCTTCAGGTCGATTTTCTCCTGCAGACAAACCAGTTTCATTTTGTGAAACTGGTTTATTATTTATTAAAACGGCAGATCGGAATAAGTTTCCTGAACGGTGAGTGCTGGTAAAACAAATATAACAGCAAATGCAAGAATAGAAACAATAAGACCCCACATAAAAATATTATAAGCTATACGCAGGTAGCGATATTTTTTTGCAAGCACCAACCCCAAAAAATAATTATCTTTTACAACGCTGCTGTATAAATAGTCACGGTCGCCCAGCATTTCTTCCATAGCCCAGGAATAATCCTGTAAACCCATACCGTGAAAATTTCCAAAAAAGAGCAGGTTGGTTTTTTTGTTCTTAATGTCTTCTTGTGTAAAAGTACCGTGGCTCACATTGGGTCTTGTAGCCAAAATGGCAAACACAATTGCTGCAACGCAAACAGACACCATTATAATAACCGGAAACAACAGATTGGGTGTTTTCTCAACCTGTACAAACATGGTAGAAAGAATGATACTTAGAATAATTGAATTTACAGAAATAAGAATGTTAGCCTTTGAGTCCGCCATGCCACTCAGGTTATTTTGATTCTGAGCCATAATGCGAAAAACGGTACTAATACCTCTTTCTGCTTCTTTTGCTTTCTTTGCTTTTTCGGCAGCCAGTATGGCCTGCGGGTCTTTCTCTTTATTCTTATCTTTTGCTTTTTCCTTTTCTTTATCCTTGTCCTTTCCTTTTTCTTTTTTCTCTACCGCTTCAGGGTTTTCATCTTCTTCTCTTTCCATCAATGCAACAAGGTGTTTTTGTTTTTCGGGCTCCAAATTTGTTTTGGCAAAATCAGTAAAATATTCATGACGTTGTAAAAAACGCACATTAATTTTTCTCCATGCTTTTTTGGAAAGGTCATTATCACCAAAATCAATTAACTCTCGGCGAAGCAGTTTACTTTTTTCTTCAAATGCACCTGTACCCAGATGAAATAAATCTGCATCGCAAATTATTTGCTCCATCAGATTTTCGGGACTTTGTGGCAACCTTGTGGCATTAATGCATCCTATTACCTTGTTTTTAATGATTTCTGAAATAGAATGGCTGCTTACAAATTGAGTTGCTATTACAATGCTTCTGTCTTCATGTCCTGCAGATTCGCCTCCGGTGTATCCTGTATCATGAAACCAGGCGGCTAAGATTAAAGAAAATCGATCTTCTTCATTTAGTTTATAGAAGTCGGCCATCGTTTGGCAGGCAGCTACTACTTCTTGAGTATGGGAGAGAGTATGAAACTTAATATTTTTGCTGAGTTTGTTTGATAACAGGCTCGAAACCTGCGTTTGTGCTTCCTGAATAAGGTTAAGGCTTTTGTCCATGATGAGATAAAGATAACTATTGCTATATTTAAAAAAAATATCCCGAATGAAGATTCTTAGATTTCCGGCATTAATACTGCTGCTGGTTGCTGGCATTATGGCAGCCTGCAAGCAACGAGTTAGGGTATTAAAATCTCCGCCCAACTACAGTTTTGCCTTTGGCTCAAAGGATAAGCTGGATAGCAGACTGCAGCATATTTCTGGTATAACCTGGGATAATCATGATAATCTTTTTTACGCCGTCAACACCGGCTCTGATTCTATTTATGCTTTAGATAGAATTTCCCGCTCTATCAGCGATGTCTATCCGCTTGGTGCAGAAGGTGATTATGAAGATGTTGCACTTTTTGATAGTGCTATTTATATTTTAAGAAAAGACGGAACAATTACAAAATTTACTAAAGACAGCAGCACAGGAAAAGCCACTATACAAAAAGTGGGAGAAATGAACATTCCCGGTCCAAACGAATTTGAAAGCTTGTATGCAGATACAACTCAAAAAGCATTGATTTTGATTTGCAAAAACTGTGCTGCCGATGATGAAAAATCAATAAGTGCCTATGCATTCTATCCCGACTCTATAGGATTTACCAATAAACCAATTTATCAAATAGATGCTGGGAAAGTTGAAAGTCTTTCACCATTTAAAACGGGAAAATTTCAACCATCAGCTGCTGCAATCAATCCTATAACTAAGAAGTTGTTCATTTTATCGGAAGAAAGCAAACAGTTGGTAATCGCAGATTTAAATGGAGTTGTCAACTCGGTTTTTAAACTATCGCCCAAACTATTTAGTGGCCCCAAAGGCATTGCTTTTCATAAAACAGGTGAAATGTATATTACCAATGAGGCCGATAAGGGCAAAGCCAGTTTTGTAAAATTTGCTTTTAAAGACCCTGCTGAAGCTGCTCGTAGAAGTGCCGCCTCTGTTCCGTATAATTTTTCAATTCCCGATGAAAAAATAGAACTGGGAACCCATCTGCATGAAATTTCGGGAATGGCGTGGATACCCTCTCAAGAAATGATACTGGCAGAAAATGATGAAAAGGGAGATGTGTTTACTGTTGACTTTAAAAACCGAAATGATAATGTACGTAAGATAAAATTTGGCGGCAAAGGCGACTATGAAGATATTGTATATAAAGACTCCGCTACTATTTATATGTTGATCAGTACGGGTTCGGTTGTTAAAGTAAATCTGGAAAATGGGGAAGTAGCAGGTGTACCAGAAACCTATGAATTACCTGCAGACAAAAAAAATGAATTTGAAACCATGTATCTGGATGAAGAAAGAAATTCTCTGATGTTGTTGTGTAAAGAATGTGCTGGAGAAAAAAAGACCGAAGTAAGAAAGGCTTATAGGTTTGATCTGGCTTCAAACACTTTTGATGAACAACCGGCTTATGTTTTGCAAGTAAATGCTATCAAAGAAATATTAAATGATGCAAATGCGGAGTTTAAACCTTCTGCAGCGGCAATCAACCCGGTAGATGATAAGTTGTATATTGTAGCCTCTGTTGGAAAATTGTTGGTAGTAGCAAATAAATTAACAGGCAAACCGGAACATGTTGTTAGACTGGATTCCAAACTATACAACCAACCCGAAGGCATGACTATAACTCCCGAAGGAGATATTTATATTTCTAATGAAGGAGGAACAGGTGTTGCAACCATTTTTAGATTTGTACGACAGAAAAAATAGATTTATTTTCTGTTCATTATTTTTTCTGAAATGATGATGCAGCAGCTGAGCCAGCATAACCCAAGTGAATAGCCAGCCAATACATCTGTTGTAAAATGAACCCTCAGGTAAAGGCGACTATAGCCAATCAACAAAACGAGTATGGTAATAAGTAGTATTGCTGATATCTTCAGCAATTTGTTTTTCAAAAATTTTATACTTAACAAGATTAATAATCCATAAAACAACAAGCTCATCATTGCATGACCGCTGGGGAAAGCATTGTTGGTTATTCCTTCTACCAATGAAGCAGGTGGCCGGCTACGACCAAATGCTTTTTTCAATAAACTCATTAATCCTACTCCGGTAAGAGAAGTGAGCAAAGTGCAAACAGCCCATTTTTTTTGTTTATAAAAAAACAAAACAATTATCAAACAAACATTAGCTGGAATCAAAAACTGATGATTTCCCAAAAAAGTAATGCCCCGCATAAATTGAGTAGTCTTGTCATTTACAGATGTGCTGATTGCTTGCATCACCAAACCATCAACCTGTGTGTATTGAACAATAAATACCAACAACGCAATGACAGAAAATACAAACAGGGCAGCAAAAAAAAGGCGTTGAAAAAATGAAGTATTGACAAAATCTGCTGTGGATTTCATAAACAGAAAATCTTAAAGTAGATCAATATTAATAAAGCAAATTGAACTTAGTGCCAATTGAAAAATTAAGCGAACGTTCCTTGTTAGAAAAACCCGCAGTGCCGGTAAGTAATAAACGATTGAAAGGCATAAAGTAAAACCCAAAGCCATAAGCATCGTGCCAGTTTTTTACATTTTCTGATTTTACCCATACTCTACCTATATCATAAAATGTGGTGAGACCAAATGGTCCTGGAAGAATGTAAGAGTTAATATCAAATAATTTAATTCTTAATTCAATACCTGCATATACAACAGAGCTTCCTGCAAACCTGTTTTTTCTAAAACCCATTAAACCATTTTCGGCTCCCAGTGTTAACGCCTGGAAATACTCATATTTTTTATTGAACAGATGTGCTGCGCCAAATTTTAATACTGTTATTATTTTCGCCGGATCCCGAACACTGGCATGGATGGTCATATCAGAACTCAACTTTGTAACGTTATTGCTGTTTCCTTTAATATCAAATAATGCCGATAATTCATTTTTCCAGCTTATTCCCCGAGATGGGAAAAGTTCATTGTTTTGATTATTAAAACTGAACCCAACTTTTCCGCCGATATAGGATTTTTTAGAGAATACGGAAGCAGAATCAAAACCGCTCTGATGAAAATTTCCAAGAATATTCTGACTATTGTCTTTAAACCGGCTGTTGTAATAATAAAACTGTGGCCCACCATATACTTGCAGTCTTTCAAAATATCTTTTTCTTAACAAAGCTGAAATCTGAAACTCCTGGTATTTTATTTTATAATAATCAAGCAAGCGTTGTTGTCCGTTAGTTTGTGAATTATTGCCAAGCCCAAAAAAATTGCGAAGCATAGGTGTGGCAAACCGAATATTTGAAAGCAAATCAATATTTCTGGTTATGTGGTTAAACTCACCTTTATAATCAAGTTGTAATGCTTTTTTAAATGAGAACAGGATATTTAAACGCTGATCGGTTGCGTAGGGCAAATTCCTAAAACCGGAAGTGCGTTTCCAATAACCCATGCCAGCTAAAAATCCATCATCATAATTATAACCTAATCGTAAAGCCGGAAAACTTTTATTGTTGTACTGATAGCCCAGAATACTTCTGGAGTCTGCTGGCGAATATGTTGTAAAGCGGTTTTTGCTATGGCTATTATTTTTTATTAGATTCAAATCTCCCCGGCTATCATATAACAAGGATTCTACACTTCCTTTTAAATCAAATGTGTCGTTGCCTTTTCCTCCAATGATTCTTATTTTAATAACAGATTTAGCATTGTCTTCAACTTCAAAAATATCGTCATCATTTAATCCAAATAACCGAATTTCTTTTGTTACTGATGGGTAAAAAATCCTGCTATACATAATAAAACTGGTATCACCACCTTTGCGTGCATATACTCTTACCTGCAATCCCTGCCCATAATTGCTGACTTTAAAATATTCTTTCAGATTGCTGCCAATAATGTTAACTTTTCTTGAGATGAAATTGTAATAGGAAATCGCTTTTTTCTGTAATACATTTCTACGACTGATAAGTTTGTTGATGATGTTTTCGCCCGTTAAAGAAAAAATTTCGGGGGGTAAATTTTTTACGGAAGCACGGATAACAGAGTCATTTAGTTTTGATGTAAAGTCAGCAATGGTAGTCCTCCAGTTTTCCGCATTTAAGGAAGTAAGAAATACCCTGTCAAAATCTTTTGCTGCATAGCCCAGCCAGTCAATATCAGGAATATTTTTTCTAAACCCTTTAAAGAAAGGGAGCACCCTACTGCCAACAAGCTTCATAGATAAGCCGTTTGAATAAAAGAAAGCCTGATCTCTGTCTTTAGGTATCGGATAATAAATTTTTCCAACTCCTGTATCGCCAACCTGCCACTCCCACTGCCCCATATGCCTGTCAAAGTCTCCTATCAACATATCCAGCAAGCGGGCTTTTAAAACATCAGGTTCATATGGCCGGTGATTGTTCTTTTTCAGCATCTCTGTAAAAAGCTCAGTTGAACTTTTTGTTTTCTTATCATCAATTTTTGTAAACCGGTCTTCCAATAAGGCCACATTGTTGGCAAAGTCACCTCTGTATTCTTTAAAGTCCGGATCATCTGGAACAAAAAATAACTCAGGTTCAGCTGCTCTAATGTCAATTGCTTTTGCAAGCCCCGGTACTATTAATGCACCATAAGGAAAAGAAGCAGAATTCAATTCGCTTGTAAGATCTTTAGTTACCATTTCTGTATATGGTCCAGGGATTCTCAAAACAGGATTTTTCTTCAAATTTCGCAATGCCCAGTCTTTTCCATTTTTATCTTTTAACCGAAGCGATCTTGTATGCTTACCACCACCGATGCCTGTAATTGTTAATCCGCCTTTTACATTTTCAATATCAAACACTTTCATATTAACCGGCTGCGACCATTCACGACGATAATTCTGCCCCATGAAAAATTTCTTTAATCCGGCTACCGGTTGATATTCGTTGCTGGCAGCTACAGCAGTATCTCCTGCTTTGATAATTCTTGCTAATACCTGAGGATTAATTTCAGCAGAATCAGGAGGAAGTGAAAAATTAAGCACATGTCCTTCGTATCTTTTACGAACCGAATCGGTAACGGAATAAAAAGTAAGGGTTACGTTTTTATTTGTTGAAATTTCCAATACGCCAAATCCGGTGGCTCTGGTGGTAAATTCACTTCTTTTATTGGGACTTACTCTGTTGGTTTTGCAGCCACCACCACTGATGATATAATTGTAGCCATCATCTTTGATAAACTCCAAATTATGCTCGTGTCCAGATAGAAAAATAACATTGGGTGATGAGCGACGTACCACATCGGTTATTTCATTAATCATATCAGTATAAACCGGATGTCGAGTATCTTGTGGCGTACCAAAAACACTGCGGGCAATTGGATAGATAGATCCTAAAACAGGTAGGGGGAGAAACAAATTTGGTTTTAAATCAGTAAAGGGGAAAATATGTTGTTTTAAAGTAAAATATCCGCCATGCGGGCCATAGCTTTTAAAAGGATGATGACATGCTAGCAGAACTAATTTTTTGGAATTGCGAACTATTAGGTCTTTGATTTGTGTCACCAGTTCATCTTTTGTCTTGCAGGGACAGTCAGACTCAATTTCTGGTTTATCATAAGGATGTAACCACCATTGACTGTCAAAAAGAATTAATACGGTATTATCATCAATCTTTACTTCAACAGGGCCAGGGCATCCTTCCTCCGGAAAATATTTTACATTCGGTTTTTCCAATAAGTCAACATAGAGTTGTTGCCTGATAATAGCATCAAACCCATTTTGACTTCCATTTTCCCAGTCGTGATTGCCCGGTATCATATACACTTTTGCAGGTGTGTTATCCGCTACCGAAACTTGCGAATCCAGCACAGCCCTTGCCTGCTCGTAGTTGCTGGCTTGCACATCGGGCAATCCGTTTTTGTATAAATTATCTCCCAAAAATAATATTGTAGTCTTTGTATCAAGAGGAATTAATGTTCTTACTGCATCTACAACGGGGTGGCGTCCATCTGTAAGTTGTCCTGCATCGCCAATAAGCACAATTCGTTGTGCCAGAGTGTCCTTTTGTGCAAAAAGGGTAAATACCTTCAGCAGAAAAATAGTGGATAGAAAAATGTTTTTATAAATCCTCACCCGATTAATTAATCCTCGTTTTAGAATAAAGTTTGCGAATTATGCTTTTTGACTAATTTCCGATTCGCTTTACCACATGAAACCGAAAAGCCAACCCATAAAAGTATCCAAATTACAGAAAAACTTAATCCAATAAAAAGGAAGGGGTAAAAATCTTGGAATGTTCATTGGTTAAAGAAATTTCTCTGGTTTTTGATAACTTGTGGTAGAAATTGTACCTTTTCGAACATTTTACATTAACCAAAACCTGCAATTATGAAAATGCGATTTATTTTTTTATTCATTACAGTGTTATCTGTAGTAGAATTGAATGCTCAAATTAAAGGCGATTCGGCCACTGCTCCTGGTGGTCATTTTATTGCAAACGGGTCCCGAAAATTCTGGATGGGTACTAATTATAGAAGCGAATGGAACAAGCCCATCACCGTTCCAGTTATAAACTTATCTAACGAACATGGTGGTCTTACTCCCGTAAAAAGAGGAGGGGGCAAGCAAACCAAATCTTTAAGATTGGAAGATCCACAGGGAAGACAATATACACTTCGCTCGATTGCAAAATTTATTACTAGCAAAACATTGCCTGGCGATTTACAAAGCGATGCAGCAGCAGATCTGGTTTCAGATGGAGTGTCCGCCTCTTATCCTTATGCAGCGTTATCAATGACAGGGCTATCAGAAGCAGCAGGAGTACCACATGGCAATCCAAAATTAGTTTATATAGGAGATGATCCAAAGCTGGGTGAATTCAAAAATGACTTTGCCAATATGTTAGTCATATATGAAGAACGACAACCCGACTCCGTTAGCAAAGTGTGGGATACAGATGAAGTGGCTGAAAAATTAGAAAAAGATAACGATAATGATGTAGACCAACTGGCATTGTTGCGGGTACGTATTTTAGATATGTTTGTAATGGATCTCGACCGGCATGAGGGTCAATGGAGCTGGGGTGCTTATGACAATGGAAAAGGAAAAACATTTTACCCTATTGCAAAAGACAGAGATCAGGCGTTTTATATTAATCAGGGATTGCTTCCGGGTTTTGTAAAAGGCCGTGCATTAGTACCACAGTTAGAAGGATTCAAACCAAAAGCGAAAAGTATTGAGCGTTTCAACTTTGCAGCACGCAATCTTGACCGTTTCTTTTTAAACCAACTGACAGAACAAGAGTGGAAACAAGAAGCGGAAAGAATGGTAGCAGTAATGACTGATGATGTTATTGACAGAGCATTAGCTGTTCAGCCTAAAGAAATAAAAGATATTTCGGCTGCAAAAATTGCACAGACTTTAAAAGAAAGACGTAAGTATCTCGTAGCAGAAGTGATGCAGTATTATCATTTTTTAGCCAACACCGTTAATATTACCGGCAGCGATAAAAAAGAGCTTTATAATATTACCCGAGGTGATGATGGATCCATGCTGGTACAAGTGTATAAAATAACTAAAGAAGGAAATCAAAGCACCAAAATGTACGAAAGAAGATTTGATCCTTTTTACACCAAAGAACTTCGAATTTATGGACTTGATGGTGATGATAAATTTGTTGTGAATGGCGAAAATGACAAAATAAAATTACGCTTGATTGGTGGCGATGGACAAGACGCATTTGACAATCTTTCAAAAGGTAGGCCTGAGGTTTTGGTATATGATAGGGCTGATGGAAATAATACACTCACGGGTGGCTTTAAAAACAAAATGGCAAACGACACCTTTGTAAATAAGTTTGAAAGAATATATTATAAATATCCTTATCAATCAGTCTTTATCACCGGCGGCTTCAATCCTGATGATGGTGTTTTTCTTGGGCCTACTTTCAAATATATTCGCCACGGCTTTAGAAAAGACCCATACAAATCTCTCAATCAGTTTAAATTTAAATATGCTTTTTCAACCGGAGCATTTCAGGCAAATTATCTTAGCGAGTTTATCTCCGTATTTGGCAGAAGAACAGACCTTGTAGCCAATATTGATTACAGAGGTCCGAATAACACCAATAACTTTTTTGGATATGGCATGAGTTCTATTTATGATAAAACCAAAACAGGAAAATATAAATATTACAGAATACGATACGATCTGGGTGATATTTCATTGCAAATTCGCCACCGCTTCTCTGATAAAGTAATGCTTTATGTAGGTCCCAATTTTCAATTTTATTCTTATGATTCTACTGATAAATACAATAAAATCAGAAATGTAGAAATAGATCCATTAAGCGGGCTCAATCAGGGAAGATTTGACAAGAGGCAATCTTATTTAGGAGGAAAGTTATTGTTGACGGTTGATACTCGTAATCATAAAGTATTACCCGGCAAAGGAATAAGTTGGAATACTTCTTTCAACATAATGACAGGAATGGGTAATTATAGCTACAAAAATGTATCGCAACTGAATTCAGATTTTTCATTTTATTTAAGTCTTGCAAAAGATTGGCTAGTGTGGGCCAATAGAGTAGGTGCCGGCGTTACAATGGCAAAAACAGCCCCTGGACTTACCAATAATTTTGAATTTTTTCAAGCACAATTTTTGGGAAGCAATGAAGACCTTCGTGGTTTTCGTCGTGAAAGATTTGCAGGTAGTTCTAAGTTCTTCAACCAATCGGAACTACGCTTAAAACTGGCTAACCTGAAAACATATTTATTCCCGGCATCTATTGGCCTCTTTGCATTTGTGGATGCGGGCAGGGTATGGCAAAAAGGAATAACCGGCACCAATAAGATGGCCGTTGGTTATGGAGGAGGTATTTGGTTTTCACCACTCAAAAGATTTGTGCTGACACTTAGCTACGCTATGTCGGATGAAGATAAGATGCCGTTGTTTGGATTTGGCTGGAAGTTTTAGAAAAATTTTATACCTGTTCGCTGTTATTTTTTTAAACACTGTTTTTTGAATACCCCTTTTGTATTGTATTTTTAGCAAATGCAAAAGAAGGGTATTCTTTTAATTTTATCATATGCCATAATAGTTTCAATTATTTCTTGTTGGAGACAGAAAAACTTTCCGGAAAAATCCAATGAATTTTTTGAGTACATCCCATCAAATATTAGCGACAGCATCTATTTATTTGAAGGTAATCAGCTTACAAAAGAGAAAGTAAAACTTGGTCGATATCTTTTTTATGATCGCCGGCTTTCCATCAATAATACAAAAGCTTGTGCTACTTGTCATGCTCAGGAATTTTCATTTACTGATAATTATAAACGGAGTATTGGTGCTCTTGGCGACCTTCATCGCAGAAATGCCAAACCACTTATAAATCTTGTGTTTGAAAAATATCTTACTTCAGCAGACTCTACCATACATTTTCCAGAACAACAAATAAATGGCCCAATGTTTAATATCCTCCCAATTGAAATGGGATGGAAGGGAAACGAAAAAACTATTTTAGAGAAAATTAAACATGTAGAGTTGTATCAAAAGCTCTTTAAAGAATCATTTCCTGGAGTAAAAGAACCCTTTACTGTCAACAATATTCAACAAGCAATTTCAAGTTTTATAAAGTCTATAATTTCGCTTTCTTCTCCTTACGATAAGTTTTTGAATAGAAAAGAGGCTTTGGATGAAAGTCAAATACGAGGGAAAATTTTATTTTTTTCAAACCAACTTGCGTGTGCAACCTGTCATGGGGGAATAAATTTTAATAAGGCATCGGGAGAAATGCAATATTTCAATACAGGATTGTATTATACAACGGATGAGTATCATTATCCTGAAGGTGATAAAGGTTTATATGAACTAACAAAGAATCCGGATGATGTGGGTAAGTTTAAAGTACCAACCCTTCGCAATTTGGCATACACGGCTCCCTATTATCACGATGGAAGTGCCGCCACACTTGAAGATGTTTTAAAAGTGTATGAAAACGGAGGAAGGGTAATTCCTCAAGGTATTAATAATGGCGATGGAAGACATCATTCTAATAAAAGCAAAATAATTAACGGATTCAAGTTAAATTCGCAACAAAGAATTGATTTAATTAATTTTTTATTTTCATTGACTGATTCATCAGTTATATCAAATCCCGCATATTCAAATCCTTTTCTTCAAGATGAAACACACTAAAATACAGCACCTTTTTATACTTCTGTTTCTTGCCACTGTCATCTTTAATTCTTGTGGTCAAAACACCCACCAAAAAATTAGCGATCCTGAATTTGTTGATAAAGACGCTGCAAATGCAAAGTTGCTTTCTGCTGATAGTTTAGAGCAATATCCTTTTTTAAAGGACAGATACAATAAAATTAATGAAGCATTACAGATGCCAAGACCTGTACTTCTTTGCTCCGATAGCTTGAATGAACAACAGAAAATGGCCCAAATTATAGCACTAAACGACACGTTGTTTACCCAATTTTTGTTTGATCCCTTTTCAAAACAACCATATAGAAATGAAATATTTGGTGTGTATCCTGCACGACAAAGTGATATGAGCAGTGTAAAAGAGAACTACAATCTACCATCCGTTTTTCGTATAGAAATGTATAATTATGCATTGAATAATACTTCTATTGCTTTAGTAGATATACAGCAGAAAAAAGTATTGAATCGTTATTTCCTTTCACAAACACAGCCCGATATTTCAAATTACTTACGCAATTTGGCTGTAAAAATAGCTGTAGAGTCGCCAGAAGTGCAAAACGCAATGGGCATAAAACCAAATGAAGCGGCTGCATTAATGGCCAGTACACTTACTTCTCTCAATCGAAGCAAATGCGAAAGAAGTCGACACCTTTGCATAGCACCCACTTTTGTAAAAGGCGAAAAAGCCCTGTGGGCAATTGTAGATCTTACAGATATGCGATTGATTGGCATTCGCTGGACACAGGTAGGGCCTTCAGGCACTGCTCTTCCCCTTATAACGGAACGACGACTGCAAGACGACAAAATAACTGCCTGTTATTGTGAAGTAGAACAACCACTGACAAAAAATGGCTGGAAAATGAACTATATGCTTACCAGTAGTGATGGTTTGAGAATAAGTAATGTAACTTTTAATAATAAACAAATACTTACCAGTGCTAAATTAGTTGACTGGCACGTTAGCTATAGTGGCACAGATGGCTTCGGCTATAGTGATGCAGTAGGCTGTCCATATTTTAGCCAGGCTGCCGTGGTAGCCTGGGAAATTCCCAAGGTAATGGAACTAAAAGATGATGCTGGAAAAAAAATTGGATTTGTTTTAGAGCAAACTTTTCGAAGCGAAGGCTGGCCCACACCATGTAATTATAACTATCGACAACGCTATGAGTTTTATGATGACGGAAGTTTCAGGGTTGCTTGTGCCAGTATAGGAAGGGGCTGCGGCAATACAGGAACTTATCGACCTGTTTTTCGAATAGCATTTTCTGACGGTCAAAATAATTTTTATCAATACGAAAATAAAAATTGGACACAGTGGCTAATAGAAAAATGGAATCTTCAAAGTGAAGTTTCTTCATTTACTCCTGAAGGATATTTATATAAAATTGAAGGGGCTTCGGGTGGCTATTTTATAGAGCCGGGTCGTGGGCAGTTTGGTGATGGTGGTCGTGGCGACTTCTCTTATGTCTATGTTACCAAAAACATTCCTGGCAGAGAAGAAGGAGAAAATGACTTGCCAACGATAGGCCCTTGCTGCAACACAGACTACCATCAAGGTCCAGAAAAATTTATAGAGCCCAATTCTGATAACATTGAGAATAGTTCACTAGTAGTATGGTATGTGGCACAAATGCGCAATGATGATACAAAAGGAAGAGAATACTGCTGGGCAGAAAATGAATTGAAAAACGGTGTATGGAATACAAAAGTATATCCCTGTTTTGCCGGGCCAAAATTTATTCCGGTAAAATGAAATTAAAAATCAATGAAAAAAATATTTTATTTCTGTTTATCTATTTCTCTTTCCTTTTTTTTTATTTCATGTAAAGATGAAGAGGTAGAGTTCTCTGCAAACAACTGTAAAGGCAATCCACAATTTATAAGAACTGAAGGATTTGATCCCAAACGATCATTTTTTAGTACATCTGAAGCTAGAACAATGGGCATGGTGCTTATAGAAAGCGAACAACCAGGAAACCCGAAAGCAAGAATAACAAAATCAATTCAACGGCCATCTTGGAAAAAGGCTGGCTGGCTGGCACCCATTTTATTAGATGAAGAAGGGAATATTTATACATCTCCTGCTCCGTTTATTAATATTTGGGACAATCCCATAGAAAATAACAACACCATTTACAAAGTAGATACACGTAGTGGAGATATGGATGTTTTTCTAAAATTGCCTTTTGCTGACTCCGTTAATATTGATAATCCATTTGGTATTATCAGTATGGCCTATTTGTGCCAGACGGGTACGCTATACGTATCTACTGTAGCTGGCTCGAGGCGAAACGAAGAAAACGGACATATATATGCAATAAATCTAAAGACCAAGAAAATTATTGACAATATAAAAAATACAGATGCCATGGGCATGGGTATTACTTTTATTAAAGGCAAACGTGAACTATATTTTGGAACCGGCAGGTCAAGCGATGTTTATAGCGTCACCCTTTCTTCTTCCGGAAAATTTTCAGGTAAGCCACTTCTTGCTTTTACATTAGCAAACCTTGGACAAAGGGGTGATGATAAGGTGAGAAAAATAAGAACCGATCGTTTTGGTAATTTACTAGTGCATGGAATGGAGTTTAATTTCAACTTGATTGCCCCCAGAGAAAAACAAGAGACTATCTATTATTTTAAATATAGCGAAGAAGAAAAAAAATGGATTTATTCTAAGTAAATCTACGCTTGAATCATTGTTTCTAAAAAGTGGAATCACTTAATATTTTCAACTTGTCTTGTTATTATTACTTGATATTTTTCTATTTAAATATTTTTGAAATCTAATAAGAACATATCTTCTTAAAAGCCAAATAATCTTATACCTATTTCTTGAAAAACCAAACAAAATCTAATATGAAACCTCCCTCTTTACTATTACAGACTTATTCATCTATTTAACTTTTGAATAAACTTTTTGTAAAAGTACTTTTTACAAAAAATCATTTTTTAACACACCTAAGACTATTAAAATGAAAAAAATATTACATACTTGTTATGTACTTATATTAGCTATGCTTGCTTTTTCCGCAAGTGGACAATCGCTATCGGGCATTGTTTTTAGAGATTATAATGGCAATGGTCAAAAAAACAACATCTCTTCATTTAATGAGCCATACGTAAGTGGCATAACCGTTAAGGCTTTTAATGCAGCCAACATGCAAGTGGGCCCTACAAAAACTACAGATGCCAGCGGTGCCTATAGTTTTACCACAGGCGAAATTCCTAATGGAACACCGGTAAGGGTAGAATTTAGCGGCCTTGGGACAAATGATTATCCAAGTGCCAATGGTACTCAAAATGGAACCAATATCCAGTTTGTAACAACTGGTGCAGGTGTTACTGCTAATTTTGCTATTAATGCCCATGATGATTACTGGAATAATAACACAAACCCTACACCCAATTTTTTAGTAATTGCAGCCAGGAGAGGATATGCTGTTGGTGGCTTTCAGGCTACCGAGGGTACCGTTTTACAAGCTAATACTACTTTAACCGGCCCTTACAACCCGGCAAACAGTGCTACTCCACCAACAGGTACTATAACTACTGTTGCCACTCAAGAGCAAACAGGCTCTCTTTTTGGTCTGGCACTCCAAAAAAAGCAACAACGATATTTTGCCGCTGCCCTATTAAAAAGAGCAGTAGAAGTAGGACCCCAGGGTTTGGGAGGTATTTATTTGTTTGAAAAATCAGGTGTTAATTTTAGTCTTACCGGAAGTTTTACATTACAAGGTGTTACACCTGCTAACGGGGGAGGTGTTTTAGATTTTGGCACTGTTACCCGAAATAAAATAACACCCTCCAATAATAATTATCTTGCCAACAATGGTAACTGGCCTGGTGAATCAAGGGATATAGATGCTTATGCAAAAGTAGGCACCGTAGCGTATGGTGATATAGAAGCCGATCCAAACAGCAATAAAATCTATATGGTTAACCTTTTTCAAAGAAGGTTAATTGTATTTGATGCTAGTGCAGCTACAGCTACTTTAAATGCTGCATCTACAACTACATTGGCTCCATTTACCACAGCTTATGATATAACTGCTTTACCGGGCATGCCTGCCCCAACAGGAGCGGGAAATAATATTAGACCCTATGCTGTAAAAATTTATAAAGGCGTAGGTTATCTTGGAGTGGTAAGTGATGCCATGGCTACACAAAATGCAGGGCATTTAAGGGGTTATATCCTTCAGTTTGACCCCAATAATATTGCAGCAGGAGTAACCAATGTACTTACTATCAATTTTAATACATGGCCCACATCAGGTAGCAGGTATTGGAATGCATGGGCTACCACATGGGCACAAGCAGGTGGAACTGCTACATCAACAAATACCAGAGATTATCCCACACCTATGATTGCCGGTATAGAATTTAACGAAGACGGAAGTATGGATATAGGTATAAAAGACCGTTGGGGCGATCAGGGTGCAAAGTTTGAACTTAACCCAGTTGCAGGAGCTACTGGACATACCCAATGTTCTATAAATGGTGACTTGCTTCACGCCTGCTGGATTGGTACAGGTTGGGCATTGGAAGGGACTTCGGGTAGTTGTACTCAAACAGGCGCTAACGGAGCTGGAGCAAGTAATAGCTATGGAACTGGCTACAGCTACGGCAACACAGGCAATGAGTGGTATGCTGATAGAAGCGGTGATGGTGGAAGTGAAAATAGCATTGGTGGTATGACCAAATTAATGGGTTCTGGTAAATCTTTGACTACCATATATGACCCTATGGGACAGGGAGAAACAAATGGCAGCAACTATTGGAGTACACAGGGAATACAATATAATAATGTAACAACCGGCGTAAAAACTCAAATAGCCAGGATAATAGCAGATAGTGATGGCGATATGGATAAAGCCAATGGAATGGGTGATATTGAATTATTGAATGAAGAAGAACCCATACAAATAGGTAACCGTATTTGGTCTGATGCTAATGGCAATGGTATTCAAGATGCCGGTGAAACAGCTGCCGGTGTTCCAAACGGAACAACGGTTACTTTGAGAAGCCCCGGTATTGATGGTGTATATGGAAATGGTGATGATCAAACATGGACAACCACCACCGATGCAAATGGAAATTATTATTTCAGCACTTTAAGCAGTGCCGATAATCGCAAACCGGCCACATGGTCAGGTGTAGGAAACACTTTGTTGCCAGGGTTTGAATACAGGGTTGAAGTTGCTACTCCAACAAGTGGCCAGCTTACAAAAACGAATGCAGCAGGAAATAGTGTAGATAATATTGACAATGATGCCAGTCTAAATGGCTCTACAGCTATTGTTGTATTTAATACTTCAAATACAAATCACAACTTTGACATTGGCTTTAAACCCCTTGCCACCCTTGGCGATAAAGTATGGAGAGATGATGATAACGATGGCATACAAGACGTTGGTGAGCCTGGGGTAGCTGGTATTACAGTTACTTTATTTCAAAATGGTGCCGATGGACAACCGGGCACAGCAGATGATATTGTTATTGGAACTACCGTAACGGATGCTTATGGTAATTATCTATTTGACAATCTTGCCGCAAGTACAAACAATGCAACCCAATACAACATTGGATATACATTGCCTGCGAACTATCAATTTACTACACAAACAAACACACAAACTACAGGGAGCTCCAATGCAACTAATATAACCAACACTACCGGTGGTAGCACAGCAGCCAATGGAAGTGATGCAAACACAACAACAGGCCGCACTGGAAGTTTTTGGCTTGCACCCGGTGAAGTTGAACTCACAGTAGATGCAGGTATTAAATTTACCCAACCTGCCACTAATAGCATTGGCGATAAAGTTTGGTACGATACAGATGGAGATGGCGTACAGGATGCTAACGAAGCAGGAGTAAGCGGAGTTACCATTACACTTTACGCTTCAGACGGCGTTACAGTAATTGCTACTACCATTACAGACGCCAATGGTAACTATATTTTCACAGACCTTCCTGCAAATACAAATTATATTGTAGGCATTACTCCTCCTGCAGGAATGATTTTAACCAGCAGCGGAGGAACCACATCAGGAAATAATACAACCAACAGTGATTTTAATACAACCACTTTTAAATCCACTGCGGTTAATACTGGCACTGCTGGCAACCAAATTACCGGCATTGATGCTGGCCTTATAACCCAACCCGCTGCTACTGCTTCTTTGGGAGATAAAGTGTGGCTTGATTTAAATAATAATGGATTACAGGATTCGGGAGAACCAGGAGTTGCAGGCGTTACAGTAAACCTGTACAGAGATGCTAATGGTGATGGCGTTATAAATGGAGCAGAAGCGGCTACCCCTTATGCTACAACTGTAACGGATGCATTTGGAAATTATATCTTTAATAACTTACCCGCAGCTGCGGGAGGCACTGCCTATCAGGTAGGATTTGTATTGCCAACTGGTTATTCTTATGTAACGCCGAATACAGGCAGTGATGATTTTAAAGACAGTGATGCTAATACAATAGCAGGCGGATACACCGGTTTGTATTTCTTGTCTCAAGGGCAGCGTAATATGAGCGTTGATGCAGGTCTAATTCAAAATTCTCCTGCTGGCAACTCTAGCATTGGCGATTTTGTTTGGCATGATGCAGATGCAGATGGCGTACAAGATCCAACTGAAGTTGGCGTAGGTGGGGTTACCGTTACATTATACAATAGTACTGGAACAGCCATTGCGACAACAACAACTGATGCAAATGGAAAATATTTATTCCCCAACCTTGCTGCTGGCAATTATAGTGTAGGCTTTAGCAACCTGCCTGTAGGCTACAGCCTTACCAACAGCACAGGAACTAGTACTGGAAATGGGACCACTAACAGTGATGCAAATCCCGGAACAGGAAAAACAAGTCAGTTTACGTTGCCTGCCAATACAAGTCTTACTGGTTTGGATGCTGGTTTAATTGCTGGTGTAAACAGTGGGCTTGCCAGCATTGGAAATAAAGTATGGTGGGATGTGGTTAACAATAACAACGTACAAGATGCCGGCGAACCAGGAGTGCCGGGTGTATCTGTTTTATTAGACTATGATAGTAACAGTGATGGAGATTTTTCAGATCCAGGAGAAAGTGGATATAAAACAACAACAACTAATGCTTTAGGTGAATATTTATTTACAGGGTTAGCTGCCGGTAACTATCAGGTTAGATATACCAATCTGCCAACAGGTAGTAATACGGTAACACAAAATAGTGGCGTAAACGATAATATAGATAGCGATGGAAGTACTGTAACAGGTGCTACAGGTGCCAGCGTATCTACCACAGGTATTTACAATCTTGCAACAGGCGAAGAAAACCTGTCTGTTGACTTAGGATTAATAAACCCTACCAAAGGCTCATTAGGTAATCGTGTATGGTTTGATAATGGAGCTGGTGGCGGTACTGCAAATGATGGTATCCAAAACGGCACTGAACAGGGTGTAGCAGGTGTGATGGTAACATTAACCAATGCTGCAGGTCAGTATGTAGATAGAACAGGTGCCATAACAACTACACCTGTAGTTACAACAACTGATGCAAATGGATATTATGCATTTGCTGACCTTACGGCTGGTGTTTCTTTTGCGGTTAAGTTTAGCAACCTGCCCGCAGGCTTTGTAGCAAGCACCCTGGCGGGAACTGGTGGTGGCGATGACAGCAGAAGTGATGGAGACCTTACAAACTATCAAACACCTGCCGTTACAATTGCTGCAAATACTTTTAATCAGAACCTTGATTTTGGTATATCAAGCAACCGTGCAGCACTTGGAAATTTTGTGTGGATGGATGATGATGGAGATGGTGTGCAAGATGCAGGTGAGCCAGGAGTAACTGGAGTAACGGTAACATTATTCAGACCAGGTTTTGGACTGGATGGTATAGCTGGAAATGCGGATGATGCATTGCCAGTTGCAAGTATGATAACGGATCAAAATGGTCAATACCTCTTCAGTAATCTTGAAGCAGGTATCTACGAAGTTGAATTCAGTACAATACCAGGCGGTACCTCCTTTACACAAAGAAATACTCCGGGCGATACAGGAGATAATACTAATAGCGATGCCATCCCAGTAAGTGGAAATCCATCTGTAGGCAGAACAACAGGAATTACACTTTCTGCAGGAGAAACAGACCTTACAGTGGATGCCGGACTTTTCAGACCAAGAGCTGTAATAGGCAATTTTGTATGGGCAGACAATAACAATAATGGCGTGCAAGATGCTGGAGAACCCCCAGCATCTGGTATTATGGTTGCGCTGATTGATGGAGGCGGAAATACCGTAGCAGTAGCTATAACTGATGCAAATGGCAATTACCTGTTTCCTAATGTAGCACCAGGAACATATAGTTTAAACTTTACAAATCTGCCAACAGGTGTTTCTTTTACTACATCAAATGTGGGTGATGATAATTTAGACAGCGACACCTCTCCAGCTGGCGTTATTAGCGGAATTGTGGTAACGGCTTCTACAGTTAATCTGAGTTATGATGCGGGACTGGTAAATTTAATTACACTACCTGTAAAATTGGAATTCTTTGCTGTAAAACAAGGAAACAACGTTCTACTTAGCTGGAAAGCCGCCATAGAAACGGATGTACTTAGATATACACTTGAACGTTCTGCAAATGGACTTCAGTTCAATGACATTTATACTGTTAATGCAGATGGAAGTGTTCTTTACAATAAGACAGATGCACAACCCATTCAAGGAATAAACTATTACAGACTAAGAATTACTAAACTTAATGGAAGTATTGAATACAGTAATATCAGATTAATCCGATTTACAGAAACAGGATTTATTACATTGTTTCCAAATCCGGCTCAAGAGAAAGTAAATGTAATGCTTCCAGAAAGCTGGCAGGGAATTACAGTTCAAATTGAACTGTTAAGTCAAACTGCCCAAAAAGTTAGTGGACGCACTATAACCAACAGCAGCCAGATAGAGACACTGGATATTACGAACTTGCCTGCGGGAGCGTATTATATAAAACTAACAAGCAACGCAGGTACAGAAACAAAAAAAATACAGAAGATAAAATAAAAATCTTTAGAGTATTCTATAAATCAAATTCCACACCTAATATAATTTGGGTGTGGAATTTTTTATATCATAAGTAAAGCGTAAGTAATTTTAATTTGAAAACTAACTTGATGTTATAGGTAGAAGTTTATAAACGATATTTTTAAAAAAAAGAAACGCTTTCTTCTTTTCATAATAACGCTCCTTTTTAAATGCAGAAAATCTCAACTCATAATGCTTACCTCACTCCAAACAAAATCCTCTATCTCATCAAATAAAGTTCTTTCACGAGGTTTTCCTTTTGTTTGCTCTTCAAATTTGTTGGTTAACGTTAGCGCAAGCTGGTACAATTCATCAGTTGCAGAGTTATCTGACATTTGCTCAAAGCTTTTTGGCACTTTTCCCTCCTCGAGGCTTCGCATATAACAAAGCACTTCTACCACTTCAAAATGTGTTTTTTGCCAAGATTCAAATCCATTGGGAAAAACAGGTATGCTCATAAAAAAATATTTTCAGTGAAAATAAATTAAAGTTTAATTCAAACCCTTTTTTACGTCTGGTTTTGTGATCAAGGTGTTTGTTATAAAATAGATTAAACTAACCACGCCAATAAAAATTGCGGTTGATAAAATCTCCCATTTCCCCAGGCTTGTAAGTAACCAGATAATTGATACTATTCCAATAGTGGGAGTAATCCATCCGCCTGGAGCTTTGAATGATTTTTTGTTCTCTTCCTTATTGCGCAGCCTTAGTTTTACTACTGATAATAAAACCGCAAGATAGATAATCAAAATACAGGCACTAGCCATAATAGCCAATTGACGAAACCCACCTGATACTGAAAAAACAAAAATTAAAGCGCCATAAGTAAATATTGCCGTATGTGGTGTACTATACTTTTGATGTATCCGGCCAAAAAATTTTGGATACAATCCATCTATAGCTCCGGCAAATAAAGTACGAGGTGAACAGAAAATATCCAGTAAGGTATTACCAAAACACGAAACTGCAGCAGCAACTAATAATACAGTAGCACCTGCGGGTCCCATAATTTTTTCTGCAACAGCAGCTAAAGGAGCATCTTTGTACTGTGACATTTGCGTACCCAATACACCTTGAGCAACTGTTTGTAACAATAAATAAATAACCAGAATAAAGAAACCACCAAGGCAAATACTAAGCGGCACTGTTCGTTTTGGGTTTTTTATTTCGCCGCCAGCACACATGGATGTTTCAAAACCGGCAAAGGCAAAAAATAAAACCAGTACTGTATTACTAAAAGTACTTAGCTCGGGTAGTTGATTCCATTTAAGATTTGATGGTTGTATATGAGATAACCCAAAAATTATAATGCCAGCCAATGGTAATAGCTTGATTATTGTAATCAATTTTACAAATCCAACTGTATGTTTTGAACTTACAATATTCACAAACATAATAGTGGCAATGATGATAAAGAATAAAACAGCACGCATCCATCCATTGGCAAATACAGGAAACAACACTGCCAGCGAATCTGCAAGTATATTCATAAGAGCGGCACTACCAATAACACCCCAGCCAAATGTGTAAAGCCAGTTGATGAGATATCCGGGAAATTTTCCAAAGGCTGCTTCTACATAAGCATAGGAGCCGCCGCTTTTAGAAACACGGCAACCCACTTCGGCATAGCAAAGCATAATGGCAGCCAGCATAATACCACAAACAACATAGGCAAAAATGCCAAAGGCGCCAAGTGATATACCAACAACAGCTGGTAAGGCATAAATACCGGCACCGATAACACCACCTAAAATAGTAAGTGTTAAAGCTGGAACGCCTATTACTTTTTTTAAACCTTCGTCGGTATTGGCTGAAGACAAATTGTTGGTTTAGTAATGAAAACTAAGTGTTTTATTGAGAATGAACAAATTAATCCAACTCCCACAATTTTCTAATTTTTGCTTTGATCAATTTTAAAAGAATTTAAATTTAAAATGTCCAAAAAACTACTATTGCAATATCTTTATTAGTGCCTCAAAACTAAAATTCTTCGTAAAATTATTGAACATCCTTAACGATGAAGGTATCGTTACATACCGGAATGCAATGCTGATAAACTGCGGCTTTGCAGGTGATGTGGCATCTGCTTTAAAATATTCAGGATTGTATTTATACAGTGGCTGGCTCTTATTTCCATTGTCATAAAACTTCCAGAAACGATTGTAATTGGTTTGTTCTGCGAACTTTGCCTTATAGTTTTGTGAGGCGTCTTCCAATCTGTTTACTACTGCCTGCTTTGCCAGCCATTCTTCATTATTTTCTGTTAATGCCTTTTTTACAACCGCAATTTTATCGGCCACATCAGCCTGCCAATTGCTGTAATATTTTACACTGCTGCTTTTGTCGGCTGTAAGTTCTGACACTAATTTTGTAAAATGTAGTTTTTCCCGTTCATAATATTCCAACAGGCTTTGCAAATATTCTTTTCGAGTAACCGGAACTAAAACAGGTTGCTCTTTTTTCTTTATAAACCAATAGCGATAAATATAATTATTGCGGTTATTGGGCCTGATTTCTTTTTCGGGTACATCCTGAAAATAAGTATTACCTGAGTTGATGGCTTCAATAAGCTGTGCATTGTTGCAGGTCATAAAAGTAAACAACTTGATTAACTGATCTTTCGGTTCGGATAGTTTATGATTCTTCCAGTTTAAAAATTGAAAACCAAAATCATATTCGTTACCTATACTACTGCCAAAAGGATTTGTCAAAAACCTTTCTAATGTATTTAGAGGAATGGCATTTACATACATACGCAAAATAGTGCTTGCTTCGTCGTTCCTTGATATTTTTCCTTTTATGCAAATATGTTCATGAAAGGCAGATTGGAAAGTAAAATTGCCCAACTTTGTATTGCATACATAACTGTATCCTTCGGTAGAAAAATAGTTTTCCATATTGCCACCTGTAAGATTAAAGCCTGTATGGCTTTGCTGTTCTGTTTTCTCAATCTGTTCCAATGTTTTTTTTGCCATTGTTTTATCAGCAGCAGTTTTCATGTTGTTAAAATATTCTGCTCTTGCAGCAGGCCAGGGATATTGTGCAGCTGTGAGATACTTTCCCGGAGTGGCGTCTAAATCTGCATTGGTTTTGCAGTCCTGGGAAAAAAGGCAGGTATTGCAACAGAAAAGAGTTATAAGTACAGGTAATACAAATTTCATGTTCTATAATTTTGCGAAATGAAGATATAAATAAGTCAATGGTATCAGTATCATTAAAAAAGATGATTTTTTTATTGCCACCAAGGCTCAAAGACACGAAGTAGCACTAAGGAAAAATCTTCGTGGCGAAATCATTTTCTTGCTTCCAAGAAGTAGAAAAGAGCCACACCAGCCTGTCGGCTGACAGGTGTGACAAAATATATTTTTCTGTCCACTTCACTCCAACATTTTCCGCAAAGCCTCCATATCAAAATTTTTTGAAAAATTAGTAATAAGTCGTTCTGAAAAGCCGCTGTCTTTACCCAACTCGTAACGAAACTGCACCTCCATTAAAATCGGTTTGGTTGTGCTTGCTGATGTGGCATTAAAATAAGCTGGGTTTAATACATAGAGGGCAAAAATATTTTTATCCCAATCTTCTGCTTCGTAAAATACGCCGGTTTGCTCAAGGCGTTCTTTTGCATCCTGTGTAGCATTATTACCGGCAACTACCGCTGGTGATTTTAACCAGGCTTCCGTTTTGCTTGCCAACAAATCTTTTACCCGGGCTTTTTTTGCATCGCAATGTTGGCTGTAGGCAGCTTTGTGGGTTTGCCAGGTTTGTTTTTGCTTAAGTGCAAAATCGCTATTATTCGTCGCCGAATTTTTGAGCAACTCATCTACGGTAAAGTTGAAATTTGCTTTTTCAATTTCAAAATACTCCAGCATGTCTTGTAAATATTGTTTTCGGGAAACGGGGATCAACAGTGGAATGCCGGGCTTTGTAATGAGGTAATGCCTATCAATCCATCGGTAGCTTTTTTCAGTAACCTTGTCATAAGGGCTTCCGGCCATATAATTTTCTACATAGCCGGTACCATTATTTAATTTTAAAAAATCCTGGTGATAGCTTTTGTAGGTATTAGATCTGCCAGCCAGCAAGTTGCTTTCGGAAATATACCTGGAAACCTTGCTGGGGTTGCTCACCCTGTTCTTTTCGTAGTTGGGGCCCAGCAGTGCATCAGCAGGGAAATCATAACCCCACATAAGTGTGGTGGCTGTTTTATTAAATGAAATATTGCCGGTGCCTGGTCTTAATGCAGCGCCGGCATATATTAAATCCGGATTTATATCAACACGCAATACGGTTCTATACTCATCTACTATTTTAGGTACATGTTCGGTAACATGGCATACGTAAGGATAAACCCCTAATTGGTAGCCATACCGGGCATACACATTTTTGCCATAATTACTTTTGCCCCATTGTGCAAAGCTTACCCGGGCGGCGCATCCGGTTAGTTTAAAATTCTTTCGGCTTGATTCTTCTATTTGTTCAATGGCGATAAGATTTTTCATCATGGCAGCTTTCTCGGCTGCAGTTCCTTTTAAACTTGCGGGTCCATATTTGGTATTGTTGTGGTTGGTATAAATGCCGGCTACATCATCCGCACTATTATTGCATGGCACTTGTGGTGCAGTTATCTTTTTGGACTGCGAAAAGCAAGTACAAACAACTGCAATTGTAAAAACTACTATTGATACTAACTTTTTCATGCCTTTGTTTTTGAGTTTATATTAATTAAACATTCCGGTACCTTGTATAGACCCTCTGCCTGTGATAATGCAGGATAACAAAGCCAGGTTGAGCAACAATAAGTTTTTGTTCAGTTTCATTTGCTTTGAATATTAATATGGTTTGGTAGCTCTGGCTATTTTTCTGTTTTCAATTTTCATTATTACAATTAGTTGGCTATGTCAGAAAGTGTAAAACTAACACTCTGACAACTGAACTCACCTCATTAAAAAAGATGATTTTAGGTAGCTGCATGCCACAACGAATAAGGTTAGCCACAGATGCCCTTGATATGCCACACCTGCCTGTCGGTTGACAGGGATGCACAGATAAAAAGTTTTTGTTTCTACCTACTTAATTTCCTAAAACATCATCTGCGTCAAAAGATATTTTGCATTTTAGGCATTTATACATTCTGAAAGTGGTTATACATTTCATGATTCTTGTTTTTAAATTTATTTGATTGTAAATCCAGGTGGGTTATCAATCGCCGATTCCCTGTCGCGGAATGAATAGCGAAATTCATAAGGATCGTTCGGGGCATTAAATTTGCCGCCATCTCTGTTAGTTGGTTTACCCGGCTTTAGTATGATCCCATTACCATAAGTGGGGTCATTTATAATTTCAAAAGTATAAGTGGTTTTCTCCAATTTATAGTCAGTGTATTTTTTTAGCTTGCCCCATTCTTTAGTACTTTTCGTCTTCGCCCAAAAACCACCTTTTCTATTCGCAGGAATAATGGTTAATTGATTGCCGCTTACAGTATAAGTACCTGTTTCGTATAAGAATGTAATATCCGCAGCTTTGGTGAGCCATTGTTTGTTGCGAAACGTGTAAGTGCCATTTGCATTAAACTGATATTCCTTTCTCAGATAACCGGCGGTGTATTGTGGCATTCCACCTACATTATATCCGGTAGTTTCAAGAATATAATTTGTCCATAAACCCACAATGGAAGAATTATTTGAATTAGTTATGGGCTGATTATTTCTTATTGAAGCCTTGTTGTTTTTAGCAGCAACGGCAGATAATTTTATTGAAGAAATAAAATCATTCAACTTTGTGGTATAAGAATCAGCATTAAACATTACCAGCATATTCACCATTTTGCTGCTGTTGGTTGCTGTTACCAGCATGGCAATTCCAGTCAATCCATCTTTATTAAACTGTGTTGAACCGGTTTGAAGCTCCCAGCCATCTTCAGTACTTATGTCTTCCATTTTGGCATCACCTGCACCTAATGGATCTTGTACAATGCTTTTCCAGGAATTATCAAAATTGATTTTGCTGTCTGCATCGCCATCCAGTGATGGATACAATCTAATAATGCAAAAAGTTCCCTTTGCTTCATCCATTGATGTAAAAGTTACTGACTTATCCGTCTTCTCTTGCTTCCAGTTTTTAATCGGCTGATAGGTAAACACATCAAAGGTTTCTTTTTGGGCAAAAAGATTTGCAGTAAGCATTGCAAAAATGAAAGAAAGATAGATTGATTTCATAATCATAATTTATGATGTAAAAGTAGAAGAGGGAGTTGTGTGTGGGTATCATTAAAAATGATGATTTTTTTTGCCACAGATGCACAGATATAAAAAAAATCTTCGTGAACCTTGGTGCCTTGGTGTCTTCGTGGCGAAAGATATCCTTGCCACTGAGACTCAAAGACACAAAGCAGCACAAAGGAAACTTAGTGAACCTTAGTGCCCTGGTGTCTTCGTGGCAAAATATCTTGCCACTAAGGCACAAAGAAAAAATCATTAAAAAAGATGATATCCCGTTCCTACTGATTTCTTTCTTTTGTACATTGGTAGTATGAACAATTGTAAAATGATTAGATCAATTTTATTAATACTGGCTTCACTAACTGTTACGCAATTTAATGCAACGGCACAATCCGAATTGAAGAAGGATAGCCTGTTGAAACAATTATCAGTAGCAAAAGAAGACACCGCAAAAGTGTTGCTGTTAATTGATATTGGAAACGAAATTGAATATAAGGACCTCAATGAGGCGGGCATCTATTATTTACAATCCGGCAACCTCAGTAAACGGCTCAATTATAAAAGAGGCATAATCAAATTTGCTGCAAACTATACTGCCATACTAAATTCTAAAGGCGCTTATGACAGTGCTTTATTGCTGAACAAACAAGCCATTGAATTAGCAAAATCATTGAAAGATGATTTGCTCACCGCAAAAGCAATGGCAAATACCGGTAATAATTTTAATTATTTGGGACAGAATGATAGCGCCGTTTTTTACTATGAAACCGCAAAGCAATATTTTGAAAAAATAAATAACGAGTATTATGTAGCCCGGATGAATGACCTGATGCAGAATGCTTATTTAAATCTGTATCAGTTTGCCAAAGGGGTGGCTTATGGCAAATCGGCGGCACAATATTTTAGAAGAGCAGGTAAGGAAATGGATCTGGGGCAGGCATTGGTAAACCAGGCAAATAATTATCAATCTCTCGGATATCCCGATTCTGCTATGGCTTGTTATAACGAAGCGCTTAGTATTGGAAAAAAAAACGGGCACAAATTAATGGAGATCACCTGTTTTCTTGGGATTGGAAATATCTATTTTCATCGCTATGATACCAAAGGCATGCAAACAAACTATGAAAATGCAATGGCATTAAGCAGGGAAATAGGTGAGGTAAATGGCGAAGTAACTGCAGGGAGAGGTTTGGCTTTACTATATCTTTTAAAAAAAGATTTTGCAAAAGCAAAAGAATACATATCTGAATCTTTAAAGATTGCCGACAGCCTGGATATGAAGGTAGATAAAGTGGGAGGATTAAAAGTAATGTCCAGTATTTTATTTGCCATGCACGATATTGAAGGGGCAGAAAGATACTTAGATAGCACAAAGAGCATTGAAAATATATTGACAGGCGAGGAGGTTCAAAACAAAACGCTGCTTTTGGAAAAAAGATTTGAAACCCAAAAAAATGAATCACAAATCCAGTTACAACAATCACAACTCCGTCACAAAAACACACTTAATTATATACTTGCCGGCAGTGCCGTTGCTTTACTTTTTATTTCACTATTAAGTTATCGCAACTATAAAAACCGCCAAAAAATTCAACAGGCAAGGATAGATGAATTGGAAACAGAAAAACAACTCACCGCTACGGAGGCTGTTCTAAAAGGAGAAGAACAGGAACGCACCCGCCTTGCCAAAGATTTGCACGATGGATTGGGTGGCATGCTCAGTGGCATTAAATTTTCATTAAGCAACATGAAAGGAAATTTAATCATGACGCCTGATAATGCCCAGGCTTTTGAACGTAGCATTGATATGCTGGACAGTTCCATCAGCGAAATGCGCCGGGTGGCACATAATATGATGCCCGAAGTGCTGGTAAAATATGGACTGGATACTGCATTGAAAGAATTTTGTAATGAGATAGATCAAAGTGGTGTAATCCACACCAGCTATCATTCATTGGGACTAAATGAAGCTACAATAGAACAAACTACTACTGTAACTATTTATCGCATTGTACAGGAATTGGTCAATAATACTATTAAACACGCAGCAGCTGCTAATGTGTTAGTTCAAGCACAATATTCAAAATCAGAAAAATTTTTATCGGTAACGGTAGAAGATGATGGAAAGGGATTTGATATCGCCTCATTAAGGCAGGCTAAAGGAATAGGCTGGAGCAATATTCAAAACCGGGTTGATTTTTTAAAAGGAAAAATAGATGTGCAGAGCGGTGAGGGTAAAGGCACTTCGGTGTTGATTGAAATAAGTGTTTAAGAAATTTTGCCACTAAGGCTCAAAGACACGAAGCAGCACAAAGAGAAACCCTTGTGAACCTTGGCGCCTTAGTGTCTTCGTGGCGAATAAACTTGCCACCAAGGCACAAAGACACAAAGTGGTGCAAAGAAAAACCTTCGTGAACCTTAGTGTCCTGGAGTCTTCGTGGCGAATAAACTTGCCACCAAGGCGCAAAGACACGTAGCAACACAAAGAAAAAATTTCGTGAACCTTTGTGCCTTAGTGTCTTCGTGGCAAAAAACAAATAAAATGAAAACAAGCGTATTCATAGTTGATGACCACTACATGGTAATAGAAGGCATCCGTTCATTATTACAAAATGAAAAAAGCATTGACTGGATGGGTCATGCAACCAATGCAGCTTCTTGTCTTAGTTTTTTAAAAAATCAGCAGCCGGGTATCATTCTCATGGATATTAACCTGCCTGATATGAGTGGAATTGATTTGTGCAAAGAAGTTCGTAAAAAATATTCTTCTGTCTTTGTAATAGGCCTAAGTACTTTTAATCAGCAGGCATTTATCCGCAACATGATTGATAATGGTGCTTCTGGGTATCTTTTAAAAAACGCCACCCGGGAGGAATTGTTGGAAGCTATAGCAGTAGTACAGCAGGGAAATATCTTTTTAAGCCATGAAGCCAATCTTTCCCTTCGGGAAAAAGAAATCAAAATGCCACCCATTTCCAGACGAGAAAAAGAAGTGCTACAATTAATTGCTGATGGATTAACCAACAATGAAATAGCTGAAAAACTGTTTATCAGCATTCCCACAGTAAATACGCATCGCAAAAGCCTCTTGGAAAAATTAGATGCAAAAAATACTGCCATACTTATCGGCAGGGCAACAAAGTTGGGGTTGGTATAACGGCAATCAAACCAACATACCATTTCGGTTTTTAAGAGAAAAAAGCCTTTAGAGTTTTTATTTCTAAAGGCTGTTCTGCTCCCCCTGTCCCGATTTAAATCGGGACGACCCTCTGGTTAATCCCACAGTAGTGTGTTGACTGTAGTCCCCTGAGTTATTTAATTTCGTTTATTTAAAAAGAAAAAAGCCTTTAGAGTTTTTATTTCTAAAGGCTGTTCTGCTCCCCCTGTCCCGATTTAAATCGGGACGACCCTCTGGTTAATCCCACAGTAGTGTGTTGACTGTAGTCCCCCGAGTTATTTAATTTCGTTTATTTAAAAAGAAAAAAGCCTTTAGAATTTTTAGTTCTAAAGGCTGTTCTGCTCCCCCTGTTGGACTTGAACCAACGACCCTCTGATTAACAGTCAGTACCGTTAGCATTTTCTGACTTCTCTTGCTTTCCTTTGTTATTGTAAACATCTGATTATCAATAATTATTTTTCTCTTTTTTTCCTTTATTACTATAATATTTAGTATTATTTAGTATCTTTGAGGTCACATTTGAGGTCACATTAATCAAATTACTTCTTATGGAACAGGAAAAAGTCACCGTCAGTTTCTTCCTTAATGCCTCCCGGCCAAGCTCCGAGGGTCAGTGCTTAATTAAGCTGAACATCTATCAGCGGCCAACAAAAAAAAGGTACGCCACCAAATACCACGCAACACCGGATGAATGGAAAAAAATCACCAGCTCCAATCTGCGTGATGATGAATTAAAGAAAATTAAAAAAGGGTTACGAGATATTGAAGAGAAGGCAGACAAGATCATAGAAAAGCTGGTTCCCTTTTCGTTTGTTGCTTTTGAAGAACAGTTTTTTAATAAAGAGGCTGCAAAGCATAGCAATACTTTGCAGTATTGGTTTGAAAAATATATCGCTCAGCTTAATCAATCCGGACAAATTGGAACCTCCATATCCTACAAGACTACACTAAATTCAATAAACGGTTTTAAGAAAAAGCTGAGCCTGCATGATATTACTCCAGCCTTTTTATTGGATTATGAAAACTATATGTTGAAAGATGGCAAATCAGTAAGCACGGTTGGTATTTACATGCGGCAGCTCCGGGCCATCATTAACCAGGCTATTGATGCCAATGTTATTTCATCAGACAAATACCCTTTTAAGAAATACCAGATTCCCGCCGGCCGTAATATCAAAAAAGCGCTGAGTGAAGCGGACCTGAATAAATTACTTACCTACAATCCCAAGTCAGCGGATAAACAAAAAGCAATTGATTTCTGGCTATTCTCTTATTTGTGTAATGGAATGAACTTCGCCGATATTATAGAACTGAAGCCCGAAAATATCAACGGCAATTACCTGCACTTCATTAGGGTAAAAACCAAACGTACCAAGAAGAAAGATTTGCGGCCCATCCGGGTTGGGCTAAATCCAAAAGCTATTGATATTATCAAAAGGCAAAAGAATACTGTTCCTGCAAACCCATATCTCTTTCCAGTTTTAGAAAAAGACTTAACGCCGCTTACCACTAAGCACCGTTGCCAGCGTTTTATTAAATGGGTAAATAATAAAATGGAATCAATCCGTAAGGAATTGAAAATAGAACAAAAGATAGGTACGTATTCAGCCAGGCACTCGTTTTCAACAGTACTCAAACGCAAGGGTGTTTCAACTGAATTTATTAAAGAATCACTGGGGCATAGTTCATCTGTTACAACTGAAAATTATTTAGATAGCTTTACAGACGATGTAAAACTGGAATATGCAAATTTGCTAACGCAACTTTAATGCACACCATATGGAAATGACAATCTTCAATCATATCCTGTTCGACAGCCTGATGCCTTGGCTTGTCAAATCATATGATGTTACAATGATGAATGAGAAGTTGAAGGAAGCAGCCAAAGTTAAAAATGAATCAATGCCTGGCTTGGTCAATCAAATAAAATGCCTGTTGAATGATAAGCCAAGATTACTAAAATGGGTGGAAAGCCAACCAATTAATGAAACCGAATCATTAAAAGAGTTGACATTTTCTACAGAGTTACCTGAATTTACTGATACAGCTTCCAAGTTTTATTCCTTACTGATTGATCAGGAATCACTCCGCATTTACAATGCATACCTGAGCATTTCCGAAAAATATGCACATGATGAAGACTTACTTCACTTTCATACTGTCAATGCCCTGCGGAATTTGAAACATTACATTCTAACCGCTTCAAAAGAAATAAAAAAGAGGGAACTATCAATCGATAAAGAATCAGGCACCAATTTGGTTACGTTTGTATTGTATTATGTCAAGTACAAACTCATTACACTTTACTTCAGCATCCAGCTTGTCAATAAGCATGTCATAGAAACCATTTATGAAATAACCGATTTCTACCTGATGGAACTCGGGGAAACAAAATCAGATATTCACCCTATCTATTACGACGGCCCTAAAACAAAAACAGCCGACAAGAAAGAAACAGCCAGCAAACGATTGTCTTTTGGCTTTACTGGCAAACAAGTCAAGCTGAAAACCATCATTAACACACTATGTACAAAAGTCGACTTATTGAAAGAAGATAAATCACCGGCTGACTTACTAATACAGTTACTACTTTCTAAAGACATCACACCGGGAAAGATTGCAATTTACTTGGACTGCGATAATAAAAATTTCCGCTACATTATTGAGAAATTGGCATCGGACAATTTCGACAATCTTACTTTTATAAATATTGAACACAGCCAGTCGTTTTTCTCTAAAAAAGGCCATCCCATCAAATCAAATAACCTCTCCAAAGCAGTTTCCCACAACCCTAAATCAAAAACAGAAATAGACAAAATCTTCAACCAACTGCAATAAAAAACATTCACTTTATTCAGGCTGCACATTCAGGTATGAATACCTGAACCTTTTTCCCTTGCCATAAAGCCAATTTGCCATCAAATTAAAAATTTAATAACATGGCAAACGAAAATTTAATTCTCGACAAGCTCACCGAAATCGCTAACAAGCTGGATGAGCAAAACCTGTTGCAAAAAACAACACTCAACTTTAACGAGGCTTGTAAATACCTCGATGTTAGTCCCTCCCACTTGTACAAACTGACCAGTACAAAACAAGTCCCGCATTTCTGTCCTCAGGGTAAAAAGCTCTATTTCCGCCGGGACGAACTCGACACCTGGCTGCAACGAAACAGGCAGTCAGCCGAAGAACCAGACCAGGATGCTGCTGACCTCGTAATCCGCAGCAGAAAGAGTTAACCCTATTTTTTTACTGAATAATGAACTGAACAATGGCAGTTACTACGATTTTCAAAAACTTCGCCGAACCGGTAGAAGATATATCGCTGATCATCCTTTCCAACTGGGTTGCATCAGACAAATACAAAATTCAGGTTGAAGAAATACGAGGCCTGATTGCACAAGGTAAAACTGAAGAAGCACAGGCAAAAAAGCAACGGCTTCCAGCCTTTACCCCATCCGCTACATTCACAGAAAAACGATTGCTACCCAACATGGAGCAATACAGCGGATTTGTTCATCTCGATTTTGACAAGCTGACAACGGAACAATTAAATGCAGCATTTCAAATCATTGCTGCAATCCCTTACACATTTCTTTGCTTTATCAGCCCCAGCGGCAACGGCCTAAAGGTATTTATAGAAGTAAATACCGGAGCTGAACATCATGATGCTGCTTACCAACAGGTATTGCAATATTACGAAAACGCTACCGGCTTAAAAGCCGATGAAAAATGCAAGGATATTACCAGGCTTTGTTTTGTAAGTCACGATCCGCAGTTGTATAAAAACATATACAACGAAAAGTTCAATGTTAAAGACATCCCTGTTCAGCCAAAGCAGGTACCTGCACATACAGTAAATGCACAAACAGAAGTGATTACTAACTCCGATGAATGGCTATTAGTCTTTCAGCAACAGGTTTTATTCACCAATCAAAAATCAGAATTTACAAATGGAAACCGTAACAATTATATCTATCTGCTTGCTTCTAATTGCAACAGAGCTGGTATACCGCAGTCCGATACTGAAATACTATGTTCACAGCATTTTGATTTATCTGAAAGAGAAATTAAAGATTCGGTAAACAGCGCTTACAAACATCACAGCACAGAGTTTGCAAAATTCCCAAAACCTGTACAACAGGAAGAAATTAATGCAAACAATGAATCAGAAGTACAGACCATGCCAACTTTGCCCGATGAAATATTTCCTTTGCTTCCTGATTTCCTTAAAAGTATAGTAAAAGTCTCTGCATCAAAAGAGGAACGGGATATTTTACTGCTTGGTTCCATTGTAGCATTAAGCGCCTGCTTGCCAAATATATATGGGTACTACGATGATAAAAAGGTTAATGCAAACCTGTTTTTATTTATCACCGCCCAGGCATCCGCAGGCAAAGGCAGGCTTATTCATTGCAGGCAACTGGTTAACCCGGTTCATAAAGCAATGAGAGCACAGGCTGCACTATTAAAAAAAGAGTATGATGCTCAAATGGCCGACTACAATAGCAGTAAAGGCAAATCAAACGCAGAAAAGCCAACAAAACCGCCGGAGAAAATGCTTTTCATTCCGGCCAACAACAGCAGTACCGGATTTTTTCAATTGCTGAACGACAGCAATGGCCGGGGCCTCATTTTTGAAACTGAAGGTGATACTATGGCACAGGCATTTAAGAGTGACTATGGCAATTACAGTCATGGTTTCCGCAATGCTTTTCAGCATGAGCCTATCACTTATTACCGCAGAACCGACAGGGAACTTGTAGAAATAGAACGGCCTTGTCTGTCAGCGTTGCTTTCAGGCACACCCAAGCAAATAGGAACCTTAATTCCAAATGCTGAAAACGGTTTGTTCAGCCGGTTCATGTTTTATGTAATGAATATTCAGCCGTATTGGAAAGATGTATTTGCTGCAAATACAGATAATGGGATGGATGAACATTTTGCTGATCTGGCAAATGAGTTTTTTAACTTATACGAAGCACTTAACAACAATGCAGAAATCGTTTTCTCATTAACCCAAGAGCAGAAAAGTAAGTTCAATCAGTTTTTTACCGAAACACAATCCATGTACATAAGTCTGAAAGGGCTCGATTATATCGGCACAGTTCGCCGTTCAGGATTGATTGCCTTCAGGATCATGATGGTTTGCTCGGTACTGCGGATATTGGAAACTGGCGATTTCTCCAGTCCGATGGTTTGTGAAGATGTAGATTTTACAAATACCATCCAGATAGTAAAGCTGCTGGTAAAACATGCAGCCAAAGTCTATTCTGACCTGCCGGAGGAACCAGCCAGGGCAAAACCCAAAAGCCGCAAAGAAAGATTTCTTGATGCACTGCCCTATAACTTCAACCGACAGGGCTATCTGACCATTGCCACCAAACTCAACATTCCCGACAAAACTGCCCAGGGCTATATAACCGATTTTGTAAAAGCAGGTATTTTAGACAAAGACGGTCAGGATCTATATATCAATCAAAATGCAAAACCTTCAAATCCTGAAACACTGGGTTCTCAGGATGCTCAGGAAGTTCAGGAAGGTTGATTAATCCCTCTCCTTCAGGAGAGGAATTGGGTGAGGTTCCTCAAATCCTTAACTTCCTCAACCTCCTAATTATTACCACTTTGGGGTATTTTATTTTCTTTTATTAGTCGTATATTTGGCAATATTTGTCAAGTTTAATACTGTCAATTTGAAAAGTTTTGGATCAATAATTAAAACCCTTCGTTTAAAAAAAGGGCTTTTATTAAGAGAGGTAGCAGCAGGTATTGAAGTAGATACTTCAATGGTTAGCAAGTTTGAAAAAGGCGAACGGCTCCCTTCCAGGGAACAGGTACAAAAAATTGCTATCCTTTTTGGTGTGCCGGATGATGAACTGATCATTTGCTCAATGAGCGATAAGCTGGCAACGGAATTGATTGCCGAACCACTTGCTGCTGAAATAATAAAACTGACAATGCAAAAAGTGGAATTGGGAAAAAAATCAAACAGTAAAAAAAATAAATGACACTTGTAAAAAAAAGAAGGGAGCCCTTTTTAAAGGCCCCCTCAATATTTAAGGAAGTAGAGAAGAATTGCGGAATTGCCTCCAGTTCCAATTCAGCCTATCTTCCTTTTTTATCTTTAATGAATTATAATAATTTTTCTTTTGTAAAGTAAAGGTAAGTAAATATAATGCTGATATGCAAATAATAAGCCACAAAAATACTGCTTTAACAATTTGTCAGAGGTTTTTCATTGAGAAATCCTTAGAACTTCTTTATCTCGGCAGTATTGATTCTTACAGGGTTAGGCTTAATAATCCTAAATCTATACTTGAAGAACTTAAATATTGTTTGCAGGAATTTCAGGTAGGCCGCATAAAACATTTTCATACTATAAAAGCCAAAGGCAATGAAAAAAAGGCAATTATTGATGAAGCTCTTTCCCAGTTAGCCAGCAATCCCAATTATCTTGTCTTCAATTCTATCACCCAAAAATACCTGGAACAACTACTTAAAAACACAGACGAGTATAATTATAAAAAAGTTGTTTCAGCAATTGAGTTACTGTTAAATGAAAACCCTGCATATCTCAATGCTGTAATTGATGGATTAGAAACATTGATTGCCGCAAACGATACAACAATTAACGAGCTGGAAAAGATAGATACCTCATTGAATATTTTATTCAGCGAATTGATCAGTAAGGGATTTTCAAAAGGGTTTTTGTACAAATTGGTCTACGGTATTTTTGTTTCTTCCTTAAACAATGGGGTTGCCTTCAGCCTTCACTTTACAAATTTTAAAACAAGAATTTTATTTCTGCCAAGCGAGTTTGAAATAATTTTCCGGATTGATACAACACCAATGGTGTATGACTCTATTTCGGCAATTCATAATCCAAACCTGATATTGGCTGATGATATCAACGATGTAAATTTGAATGGAAGGCAGGCGGCCGAGTTAAGTTCCTTCAGCAATACTGCCAATGCAAGAAAATTTATCCGCATTAAACTTCAGGCAGCAGATTATTTTGCGGCACTTAAAAAAGCCAGGAGTGTTCTGTCCGAATACCTTGATGTTATAAATCTTGGCTTGTCAGATGAATTTTTAATGATCCATAACCGGGCATTGATAATAGATTCCCGTTCCCCGGAAAAAGCAGCGTTTCAAAACAACGTAAACATTCTGGATGGTAAATACAGGGTGGAGAAGGATCATTACCTCGATTTTACAAGAAAACTGCCAACCATTTTGAATAATC
>Ga0209063_1000208_pt1 | contig 57511 bp, 48 predicted proteins | sample KloWWTmeKNB19Kit_FD_187177 | JGI IMG/M metagenome (GOLD analysis project Ga0209063, IMG submission 187177) | Active sludge microbial communities from Klosterneuburg, Austria, studying microevolution and ecology of nitrifiers - Klosterneuburg... | ecosystem: Engineered > WWTP > Aerobic digester >... | reverse complement strand
AATTTCTACAAGTACATCCGGAAATACAAGACGCTCTGGCCACACAAAAGCCGGTAGTAGCGCTGGAGTCCACCATCATTTCACACGGCATGCCTTATCCGCAAAATGTAGAAACTGCATTGGCAGTGGAGCAAACGGTAAGAGAGAATGGCGCCATTCCGGCTACCATAGCCATCATCAATGGAAAGTGTCGGGTGGGATTATCGGCACAGGAACTGGAAGCATTTGGCAAAGAAAAAAATGTATGGAAAGTAAGTCTGCGTGACATGCCCTTTGTAGTGAGTAAAAAAATGCTGGGCGCTACTACTGTGGCAGCTACTATGCGCATTGCAGCTATGGCCGGTATCAAAATTTTTGCAACCGGAGGCACAGGCGGTGTACATCGTGGTGCAGAGACAAGTATGGATGTTTCTGCCGACCTTACCGAAATGGAGCATACATCCGTAGCTATTGTATCAGCCGGAGTGAAATCTATTTTAGACATCGGACTTACTTTAGAATATTTAGAAACAAAAGGCATTCCGGTGGTAACTATTGGGCAAGATGAGTTTCCCAGTTTCTACTCACGCAAAAGCGGTTTCAAATCTCCTTTGCGATTTGATACGGCAACTGAAATTGCGGCCATGCTAAAAACAAAATGGAATTTGGGTTTACAAGGCTCGGTATTAATTGCCAATCCTATTCCTGATGCGTATGAAATTCCTGCTGCAACAATGGAAACACATATTTTACAAGCCCTGGATGCTGCTCAAAAAAATAATGTAAAAGGAAAAGAAGTAACCCCATTTCTATTGCAATATATTTCCGAACATACAAAGGGTGAAAGCCTGGAAGCCAATATTGCACTCATAAAACACAATGCAAAACGAGGTGCTGAAATAGCTGTGGCATTGGCCGGTTGATATCGCACACACGAATACCTGTTTGCGAAAATCATCATTGACCGGCGAAATGTACCTTTGCGGCTATGCATTTAGAATCAATATACCAAAAGGCAGCGGCCTTTGGATTCTTAACCGTAGAAGAAGGTGTTTTTCTTTATCAACACGCACCGCTTACCGATCTGATGTTTGTTGCCGATGAACTTCGCAAAAAACAGGTGCCACATGGAAAAGTAACCTGGCAGATAGACCGAAATGTAAATACCACGAATGTCTGTATTGCCAATTGTAAGTTTTGTAATTTTTATCGCATACCGGGGCATGCAGAAGCATACATAACCGACATGCCTGCATATCGCAGAAAAATTGAAGAGACAATAAAATACGGAGGCGATCAGTTGTTGTTGCAGGGAGGCCATCACCCCGAACTGGGTTTGCAATTTTATGTGGACACATTTCGACAAATCAAAAAAGAGTTTCCGCAAATAAAATTGCATGCACTGGGCCCGCCCGAAGTAGCGCATATTACCAAGCTCGAAAAATCAACCCATCGTGAAGTGCTGATGGCTTTAAAAGAAGCCGGAATGGACTCGTTGCCCGGTGCAGGAGCTGAAATATTGATAGACAGGGTTCGCCGACTGATTAGTAAAGGTAAATGCGGCTCTCAAGAGTGGCTCGACATAATGCACGAGGCACATAAACTAAACATTACGACATCGGCAACTATGATGTTTGGCCATGTTGAAACGATTGAAGAACGATTTGAACATTTGGTAAAAATAAGAGAGGTGCAAAGCCGCAAACCCGAGGATGTAAAAGGTTTTCTGGCATTTATTCCCTGGACTTTTCAAGATGTGGATACTTTGCTTGCAAGAATAAGAGGTGTACACAATCTTACAACTGCCGATGAATACATCAGAATGATTGCGCTTAGCCGCATCATGTTGCCCAATATAAAAAACATTCAGGCGAGCTGGCTTACAGTGGGTAAAGAAACAGCATCAATATGTTTGCATGCGGGTGCCAATGATTTTGGTTCCATCATGATTGAAGAAAATGTAGTGAGTGCAGCCGGTGCACCCCATCGCTTTACTTATAAAACCATACAGCAGGCTATTCATGATGCAGGCTTTGAGCCTCAGCTTCGCAATCAGCAGTATGAATGGAGAGAACTACCCGAAATGATCGAAGAGCAAACCATCAATTATTAGAAGCAAATTGAAAACATTACAATGAAAAAAACGTACAACAGATTTAGGAATATCGCATTGGCCGAAGGCATTTCTTTTCTTGCACTTTTGTTAGTTGCCATGCCATTAAAATATTTTGCAAACTTACCTATGGCTGTTACCATTATGGGCAGCATACACGGAATCTTATTTGTAGCATTCATGATATTTGCCTGGGAAGTAAGAAATGAGTACAAAAAAGATATGAAATGGCTGTTGCTTGCATTTCTTGCATCTATTTTGCCATTTGGCACTTTTTATATGGACCACAAATACTGGAAGCCGGAAGTCTCTGCTACAGCCTAAACTTTAATGTTGCTAGTTAGGATGCTTCACTACACGATTTTGAATTGGTTTTACCGTTCTTAAGAATGCGTAAATGGCTTTCAGATCTTCGTCTTTCATTTTACCATACATACTCCAGGGCATAAAAGTATTGTCTCTGCCGGGCCGGGTATTCAACATTTTGTCAGATGCATTTTCTTTGAATTTTTCTACAAACATTTCTTCGGTCCAGTTGCCAATGCCTGTGGCACTATCTGGAGTAATGTTAGCCACTGCAACTTTGAAAACCGGATTATCAAATAAAGTTCCTCCGGAAAACATTTTTGAAAAATCAAAACCCTGCGGGCCTCGAGGTGTATGACAATTGGCACAGGCTGCTACTGTTGTTAAATAACTTCCATAAGCAACTTTATCTGATGGGTCTGGCATTTTATTATTATCAAGATTACCATCGGGCAATGGACCCAAATCACTCATTGGGATTTCCAGCTTGCGAGGCATGGTTTGATGCTCCACAGGTTTAAGTGTGCGTATGTATGCAACAATTGCCAGTACATCACTTTTTGCTAGTGTACTATAAGCGTGATAAGGCATGATGGGAAATAAAGTATCTCCTTTTTTGTTTATTCCTCTGGTAATTACTTTTATTAAATCCTCGTCACTCCAGTCTTTTAAAGCAGCGGGTGTTATGTTGGGCGGCATTACCACACCGGGAATAAATTCAGTTTTTGTAAATGGAAATCCTGCACCACCACCTTCAGTACCAGGAACAATAGGCATTGAGAACCTACCAGTATCACGAATGCTGTGACAGTCGATACATACAGTAACGTGGTTTGCAAGATAATCACCTCTTGCAATCAGGTTTTTAGTACTGTCTTCTTTCGAAACCTGATTTTCTGGTTTTTTTTGATTTTTATTTTGACAGGAAGTAATGTAAGCCACAGTGCAAACGAATATTAAAATCGTTGCTGCAGCAAAATTCTTTTTCATAACTAAGGTTTTGGTTTCTATACAAACAAATTGACATGCAAAAGGTATACTAATTCATTTGTTTGTGAAAATTGTTTTTTTCAAATGCAAATTTTTTTATTAAGTCAGATGTATGTGCTATTAAGCGGGATGAATGGATGACCCCATTATCCTCCTTATATTTGTTTATGAGTATGAAGGAATATTTTCAAAGTCTTTTTGAACCCGAACTGATTGAAGCGATTGAAAAACAAGGGAATGTAATTTCTGTAAAAACAGATGATGTAGTGCTTGAAGCCGGACAAACAGTAAGAGCTTTCCCATTTGTAATCTCCGGACTATTAAAAATATCGAGACCGGAAGCCGATGGAAAAGAGTTGTTATTATATTATATCAATCCGGGAGAAAGTTGTGCCATGTCGTTTACCTGCTGTATGCAACAATTTCCAAGTGAAATTCGTGCAGTTGCAGAAGAGGATTCCGAGTTGCTTTTATTGCCCGTAGGTGTGATGGATGAGTGGCTGGTAAAATTTCCTTCCTGGAAAAGTTTTGTAATGAGAACCATCCGCTATCGTTTTCAGGAACTACTGCAGACTTTAGATCAAGTAACTTTTCAAAAACTTGATGATCGGCTGGTTTATTATCTAAAAGAAAAATCAAAAGTAACCGGCTCTCCACTGCTTAATCTTTCTCATGAGCAAGTTGCAACCGATCTTGCTACTTCCCGTGTTGTAGTGTCCCGCCTTTTAAAAGCATTGGAAAATAAAAAGAAATTGCTTCTTTATCGTAATCAAATTCGGCTATTGAAGGATTTGTAACTTTAGTAGCTATACACGAATTGTTACGAACATAGCTTTGTGTTCTAAATTGAAACAGATGAAAAAGAACATGAGCAAAACGGACAGTATTATTCGTATGCTGGCAGCAATTATCATTGCAATACTCTATCTCACCAACATTATTTCAGGCACCGCAGGTATTCTCTTACTTGCATTGGCAATTGTATTTCTTGTTACAGGATTTTTCAACCGCTGTCCGTTGTATTTGCCCTTTCATATCAATACAATAAATAACAATAAAACGAAATAATATGACACACGAAGTAGAAACACAATGGATGGGCAAAATGCAGTTTAATTCATTGGTAAACGGACACACTATTGTAATGGATGCGCCTGAAAGAGCAGGAGGTGAAGACAATGGTGCTATTCCAAAACCATTTGTACTTACCGCTCTATCGGGCTGTACCGGTATGGATGTAGTTGCATTGCTTCGCAAATCAGGAAAATCTATCAATGATTTTAATTTGAAAGTAACAGGAGAAATAAGCAAACAGGCTCCCATTGTTTATACAGCAGCTCACGTTGTTTATGATATAAATGGGCCAGAGGAAAATGAACAAGCCGCATTGGATGCTGTTACCGCTTCGCAGGAAAGAATATGTGGCGTAAGTAATATGCTGAAAAAAATAATGACCGTAACCTGGGAAGTGAATTATAATAATAAACAAATATTCAATAACAATCAGGTTGAAGTGGCTGTCTTGAATTAATAAAATTAAAATAACACAATATGATTGGCTTTTTAAAAAACTTTTTTAGTGCCGGGCCCGATGTAGATTATGCTGAAATGGTAGCAAAAGGCGCACAGATAATTGACGTGAGGACACCTATGGAATACAACGGTGGCCATATTAAAGGGTCGGTGAATATTCCTTTGGATTCGTTGCAACGCAACTTATCAAAAATTAAGATGAGCAAGCCCGTAATTACTTGTTGTGCATCAGGTATGAGGAGTGCTACCGCAAAAAACATTTTGAAGTCAAATGGATATACCGAAGTGTATAACGGCGGCGGATGGTCGGGCCTGCAAAATAAATTGAACTAAAATGATGAACAGAATATTTAAAGGCTGGAATTTTATTCGTGTATTTTATCTGTTAGCGGGTATTGGTATGCTGGTACAGTCGGTTGTAAACAAGCAATGGGCTTTTGCAATTGTTGGATTGTATTTTGCTATTATGGGTTTGTTCGCCTTGGGTTGTGCAGGTGGTTGTTGTTATACTCCTGCCTCTAATAAGCCATCTGAAAAATCAAATCATAATACAGAATATGAAGAAGTAAAAGAATGAATCGTTTTATGAATCATACAAAATCATTTGCTGATATAATTCATGCTGAGAAGCCAGTACTGGTAGATTTTTTTACCGAATGGTGCGGGCCATGTAAAATGATGGCACCGGTGCTTAAAGAATTGAAAACAAAAATGGGCGATAAGTTAACTATATTAAAAGTAGATGTGGACAAAAGCCCGGAAGCCGCGGCAGCATATCAGGTACAAGGGGTACCCACTTTTGTTTTGTTTGCTAAAGGACAAATAAAATGGCGACAGTCGGGTGCTATGCCGCTTCAAACATTGCAAAATATTATTCAGCAGCATCTTTAATTTATTTCTTTTGGTTTAACCACAAAATGATAATTTCAACGAAAATTAGTTCATGAAATTATTGCTTCTGCTAATATCGCTGTCTTTTTTTAGTACTGTTTATTCACAAGATAGTATTGCCTCACATTATAAAATTTATGATGTAAAAACAAAACAACTCATTTCGGTTGATAGAGTAGTTGCAGATATGAGTAAAGCCGATGTTTTGTTTTTTGGTGAGCTGCATGATGATAGTGTGGGTCATTTTCTTGAGCACAAAATTTTTGAAGCCCTCTATCAGGCTTATGGCGGCAAGCTTGCTTTAAGTCTTGAAATGTTTGAAACCGATAATCAATTAGTGTTGAACGAGTACTTGGAAGGAAAAATTGATGAAAAGCGATTGGCAAAAGATGCCCGCTTGTGGAATAACTATAAAGACTATCGGCCCATGGTTGAGTTTGCAAAAGCAAATAAGCTACCTGTAATAGCTGCCAACCCGCCCCGCCGTTATGTAAGTATGGTAAGCAAGGGCGGCATGCAACCGCTATTGGAACTAAGTAAGGATGCAAAAAAATTATTACCACCACTTCCTTACGATACTTTACCCGGCCGTTATCGTGAAAAATTTTTTGAAACGATGAAAGGAAGCCCGGGTGGCGATAATCCAAAAGTATATTATAGTCAGTGTCTGTGGGATGCGGGTATGAGTTATAGCATCTATAAATTTTTAAAACATCACAAAGGCAAAAAAGTATTTCATTGTGTGGGCGGTTTTCATACATCCGAAAAACTGGGCACAGCAGCACAATTGCTAATGAGAAATAAAAAATTGCGCATCTTAAATATTGCTACGGTAAGAGATGAAAATTTTAATAAACCCGATTGGGATAAATTAGCCTCATTAGGTGATTATATAATACTGACAGATCCTGCGGTTAAGAAAACATTTTAAAATCAAGAAAAATATCAAGTTGACGCTTTGTCTATAGCGAAATAGCGTACTTCAAAATTAGAGGCAAAAAGTATTTTTCGCAGGTGATTTTACTATCTTTTGCATTTTATTCATTTTTTAAACAATCGTTAAAAGGCTTATTTGCTTGTTTTTGTAAAAGAAGTGGTCTATCTTTAGCTACTATCGATTTCCAAACCCTTTTAAAAATATGTGAATATGAAAAACAGACACTTTATTCATTCGCATCAGTCTGCGAAAATTTACAAGAAAAATTACAGAAGTTCCATCAATCTGGTTCGCTTTGTAAAATCGGTTTTAGCGGTTATGATAAACGGGTCGGCAGCAGCCTCTACGTATTATTATAAAAGACGATAGACGTTTATTAGCCCTTAAAAAATAAAAAAGTCCTGCATCGTGTTTGCAGGACTTTTTCTATTTATAATAATATGATTAAAACATTCGCATATTGCGTGTACTTCTCTGCATAAACTTAGGCATTCCTTGTTGTTGTGCATTTTTGCCACCCATTTTGTTCAGGTTAAAAAGAAAGCTCACTATAAAATATCTTCTTAAAACATTGCTGCGTACATCTTCATAATAGTTGTCACCATTATTGCGGCTGATGCTTTGATTCTGGTTCAATATGTCGTTTACCGAAAACTTTAATTCGCCGTTTTTATTTTTAAACAATTGCTGGCTGATGCTGGCATTCCATAGAGGAACACTTTGATTATATCCATCGGTACGACCGGTATTTACATAATAGTCAATATCGGTTGATAAGTTTAATCCTTTTTTAAATGTATAGCCTAAATCGCTGGAATAGGTTTGTGTAAAATAGTGTGAGTTTTGTAAAGGATTTACCGAATATTTTACATTATTATAAGCCAGGCTTGCAGTGAAGGAAATATCCCATTTTTCTTTCAGGCTGAAGTTGGCACCGGCTGTTTGTGTTATCATCCAGGTTTTACCAATATTCGTTTGCTTGTATAATTGACTTACATCTTTATTGTAAGAAACAAAAGTTGTAAAATTTAAACTAGAGCCTTTCAGTTTTACATTTTTAAAAGGCAGACCCAGTGTAAAAAATGAATTGGCATTAAATGCGCCATTCATATTTATGGGTTTGCTCAGCTGCACACCCCGGCTTAATGTATCTATACTGTTTACAATTTTATTTTGAGGAATGCCCACACTAAAGTTGGTAGCTATAAACTTAAAGGTGGTCATATTGAAATTATTAAAACTGATATTAAAGTTGTGATTGAACTCTTGTTTCAACTCCGGATTACCAGTTTTTACATATAATGGATTGGATACATCGGGTACATTTTGCAACTGAGAAATAGAAGGTTGACTTGTTCTGCCATTATATCTTATTCTTACGCTTTTGGTACGACTGGGTGTCCAGTTGAAGTTGGCAGTCGGAAAAAAGTTGGTATAACTCTGTTGTGTTAAAGAATCTTTTCCTGTAATAGCCAGATGGCTCATACTGCTAAGTGTGGCCCTTTGTACACCTACACCTAGTTGAAAATTGTAAAGTTTGTTTTGTACACGATAGTTAGCACCAAAACGATTGGCTTCAAATTCATTTTCAAAAGAATTTGTAAGCATCAGATTGGCCACATCATATTTACCATTTCCGGTATTGTAGTCATAGGTTTCTTTATCGGAATTGCTTTTGTTTTTGGTATAAGCATAATTGAATTCAATTATTTTATTCTTGCCTACCGGTTCAGTATAAGAAAGACTTAAGGTATTGTTGTTGTTTTTTGTTTTTTGTTCGTTTTGCTGGTTTTGATCTTGCAGAAAACTAAGAGAACCATCGGGTTTATAAAAACGAACAGGCGAAATATTAAATCCTTCACTATTGCTGTTGCCAAATGAGTTGCTCCAGCCAATTGTAATGGTTCTGCCGGGAGTGTGAAAACGACGGCGATACAATAAATTGCTATTCATACTTACGCCATTTCTTTCGTTGGAGTTGATAGAATGGCTTGACTGCGATTGATAATCCGTTCCGGGAATTACAGAGCGTACCAAAGAGGAATCATCATTATTATTTTCAGAATGTTGAATAGTAAGACTGGGTGTAAATAAAATTGAATTGAGTGAATCTATCTGATATTCTACACGCAACCTGAAACGATGATTTTGATTTTCAGAAATTCCGGTTGAGTTTTGAGTGAGGTAAGTAGTAGAATCTCCGGGAAAAAATGTTTGACGATAAGTGTTTTGCTGCTGATTGTTTTTGGAGTCAGAAAGAAAATAACTGCCATTGACGGTTAATTTTTTCCATTCATTATTAAAAGTAATACCCGATGATAAAGAGCGGGTAATACCGGAAGAGCCGCCACCGCCAAATGCACCAAAAACACCTCCGCCTCTTGAAGACATTATACGCATACCGCCGCCGCCAAATCCGCCGCCACCTTCGCCACCAAAACTACTGCGACCACCACCGCCGCTTCCCATTGCACTAAACCCGCCCATTGAAGAAATGATGTCAGAAAATGAAAAGCCTTGCTTATTGATATTGTTTGCATTAAATAATAATGAAAGACGTTGATTGCCGTTGAATTTATTTAAACTGATATTGGATTCGTATCTGCCACCATTATCATTACTATAACCGCCACCTACTAATGCACGACCAAACACCCCTTTATTCTTGTCTTTTTTCAACACAATGTTTACCGATTTGGTTTTACTGCCATCGTCAATTTTGGTAAACTTGGCCTGGTCACTCATATCATCAAACACCTGTACACTCTCCACCATATCGGCTGTTATATTTTTGGTAGCCAGCTTGGGATCATTTCCAAAAAACTCTTTACCGCCTACATATACTTTCTGTACGGTTTCGCCTTGTGCGGTTACGGTTCCGTCTTTACTTACTTGCATACCCGGAATTTTTTTCAGCAGGTCTTCCACCGTTGCATTAGGTTTTGTTTTAAAGGCATCAGCATTAAATTGAATGGTGTCGTTTTTGATAACAATGGGCACATTAGAAGTAACCACTACACCAGTTAATTCTTTTACTTCTTTCTGAACAATCATTTCACCCAGATCAATATTCTTGTTCTCCGGAGTGATTAAAAAATTTTGTACAAAGGGCTGGTGGCCCAAATGGGTAACCGTAAGTTCGTAGTTGCCGGCTACTAAGGATTTGATTTCAAAAGCTCCTTTTTTATCGCTCAAAGTATAACTGGCGAGTGAGGAATCTTTCAAATCTTTAACCGAAACCGTAGCATCTGAAATGGGTTGTTTTGAGGTTGTATCTGTAAGTCTACCTTTTACACTTCCGTCCATTCTCTGGGCCAGCGAAATGGTTACAAATAAAAAGACAAATGAAAATGAGGTAATTAGCTTCTTCATAAAGTTGATAAATGTGTACGAAAATAGACGTATTAGCTGCAAACAACCTTCGCTAAACAACCAAAAATGGTCGGAAATAGTGTGAAATGCACGATTATGCAGATGAACGGCTACCCTTAGCTAAACAAATATTCTACATCTTCCCTTGTCAATGCTTTTACAAATGAAGTATCGTCGGATATAATATCTTTTGCAAGGGCTTTTTTCTTCTCCTGCAGTTGCAATATTTTGTCTTCAATGGTATCCTTACATATCATGCGGTAGGCAAAAATATTCTTGGTTTGCCCTATGCGGTGCGTACGGTCTATAGCTTGTTGCTCTACGGCAGGGTTCCACCAGGGATCCACTATATATACATAGTCGGCGGCCGTAAGATTGAGGCCCACGCCTCCGGCTTTTAGTGAAATAAGAAAAACCCGCACCTCGTTGTCGTTTTGAAAACTTTGAATGGCTTTCTCTCTGTCGGGTGCGGAGGTGCTGCCATCAAAATATTCATATTTAATACCCAGATCATCCAGTTTTTTTCTGATAAGTGCCAGCATACCCAAAAACTGTGAAAAGATTAGGGCTTTGTGATCGCCAATGTTTTCAGCTATCTCTCTGCCCAACTCTTCTAATTTGATGGAGTGGTTGTCAAATTTTTCCTGTTCGTTAAGTATAGCAGGTGAGTCACATATTTGCCTTAGCTTCATCAATCCCTGCAAAATAGTAAGTTGCGATTTGTGAATGCCTTGTGTTTCTATGGCTCCCAATATCTGATTTCTAAAATCATTGCGATATGCATCATAAATGCTTCTTTGCTCTTCTTCCATTTCACAAAAAAGAATCATCTCCTGTTTTTCAGGAAGGTCTTTGGCCACCTGCTCTTTCGTTCTTCTTAATATAAATGGATAAAGAATTTTTTTCAGATGTTCTTTTCTGTCCTGCTCACCAAATTTATCAATGGGAATTGCAAACTCCTGACGGAAAAACTCCATAGTACCCAGCATACCGGGATTGAGAAAATTCATTTGTGCGAAAATGTCAAAAGTATTGTTCTGCAAAGGCGTACCGCTCATACACAAGCGATTTTTTGCATTTAATAAACCGGCTGCTTTTGTAACCTTGCTTGATGGATTTTTAATAGCCTGGCTTTCGTCAAGTATTACATAATCAAATGAGATACCCATCAACAATTTTATATCACTTCGCAAAGTACCGTAGGTTGTAATGGTAATTTCATGTTTCATCATTTCGTCTTGCAACCTTGTGCGTAGCGGCCCATGATGAATTTTATACGTCAGCACAGGCGTAAACTTCTTTATTTCATTTTCCCAGTTATAAATCAAAGTAGTGGGGCACACCACCAGCGCTTTTAGTTTCCCATTTTCTTTTCTGAAAAATTCCAGAAATGAAAGGGCCTGTACTGTTTTTCCCAAACCCATATCATCGGCAAGAATACCTCCCCATTTTACCTCGGTCAAATAATTGAGCCAGTGATAACCTGCAACCTGATAAGGACGCAGAATAGCAGCCAAATGCTGAGGCGGCTCTATTTCTTTTATATTATTAAACTGTCGAAGGTTATCATATTTTTCTTCAAGTTGAACGGCAAGCTCTTCTTCATCCCTTGTCATATACAATTCATCTACTACACTCATGTGATAGCGGGAGAGTTTCAAAGTATCTGTTTTTCCCTCTCCTACTCTGAAGAGTAAAGAATATTTTTTCAACCATTCTTCTGGTAAAATACCTAGCGTACCGTCATTTAGCTGTACAAATTGTTGCTTGTTTGCCAAAGCCCTTTTTACTTCGGCCACGGTTACATGCTGGTCGCCAAAAACGATATTTACTTTGGCATCAAACCAGTCGGTATTGCTGCTGATGAAGATTTTGGTTTGTGGCTTGGCGGTGTTGAATCGGAAATTTTTTAATGCTTCAAAACCAAACACCGGCGTTTTAAAATCCTTCATCGCATCTACAAAAAGAAAAAACCAGTTGTTCTTTAATACATCAGCACCTTTAAGTGCAAGCGAGCCACTGTCTTCATTATAGATAAATGCTGAATGAAGGTTTTTCATTTTTTGAATAAACTCATTTTCTTTTTCACGGTTTCTTCGTACAATCACCACTTTGTCGCCCATCGGCACCACCATTTCATCTCTGTCTTTTGCTTTTGTTTCATATCCTTTATAAGTAAACACAGGTTGAAAAACGAGATACTCTCCTTTTTCCACTAAAAATAATTTTACTTCAGGGTTGCCATCAACCAACTCTTTGACTAGGCTTTTATCAAAATCTACTTTATAAGTTTTTGCAAGTGGCAATATAAAATCTGCCAGTTTATTATTCCATTCGTCTGCTTTTACTGATAATTTTCCTGAAGGCAAGAAATTTTCAAGCAGGTGAATGAGTTCATTATTTTTCCAGAGCCAGGCCTGTTGATTATAGATAAAGAAAAACGGACTGTTGCTTTCATTATCTTGCAAGTCGTATTCTATACCGCCAGCTTTTATTCTGCATTGAATCTGATAGGCACCATTCTTTTTAATTACAAAAAAAGGCGTAGCATCCGCATCCTGCAATTGCAGCGTTTCCAGATTGGCTGTTTTTAAAACCTTTTTCTGTGGAAGTATAAAAACAAAAGGATTTCCGGAAGCAGTTGTAAATATTTTTTTGAGTTTTGGTAACAGGTATTCAGCCATTAACTCTTTGGTTTCTGCCGGTAGGTCTTCGGTTTCATGGTGAATAATGTTTTCCCAAATACCCGAGAAAGGAGAATTGCGGCTTACATACTTATTTATTTCTACATCCTGCAATTTGCGCAACATAGCCAGTAATTCTTTGTCGCCTTCGGGAAGATTTTCTGTATTGATGTATCGTGTGATATCAGGCTTTTCAATTTTGTCTATAAAAGCATTTTGGGTATCGTTTAATTCACCTATTATGGCATCTATTGTTACCTGAGGATAATTTTGTTTTGAAAAATTAAAAACAATGCCGATCCGTTGAGAAAAATCAGGCAGGGTTTCCTTTATAGCAATTTCTTCTGCCAATGTTTTTTCTTCCTTTTCTTTCATAGGAAGCAGTACTGGACGCACAGGTGCAGCTACTTGTACTACTCGCTTGATCGTGGAATCCAATACTCTTAAGAAAGGTTTACCATCTTTATAGGCGAATTCAAATTTTCCTTTCAGATTATCTTTCAATGAATAGCCGTATGCTTCCAGCAATTTATTTTTTTCTTTATCCCAGTTACGGATGCTATCAAAATAATTGGCACCATGTGTATTCGTTAATTGTAAAAACACAATTACTTTGGGAAGACATAACGGATGTTTGTCATCATCATAATCGCAACTTGTATCAAAATTTCTTTCTTCGTTTTTACGAAGCAATACTTTGTAAACCTGCCCGTTTAATTTAACAGCAGCCTTTACAGTTTCGTTTTCTGCATGTTCAATTACTGCTTTATTGGTACGTAAATATATTTCTGCATCGCTGTATATTTCTTGAGAAGAAAAAAGGCGAAGACTTTTATGATCAATTGTCTTCATTTTTACAACGGTGTGGCGTTGGTCATATTTTACTGATTCCGATTGCAAGTGCCCGCGGTCAATCATTTCCTGCAGTTGAAAAAGTGCGGCAGCCTCGTGCCGGCAAATATCTCCCAGATTATAAGGACAGCCGCAGCGCAGCGTGGTTGCTTGTGGCTCTTTAAATTTTTGAATATACACTTTATAAAAAGTGGAATAGCTGTCATCTTTAACACGAAAGACGGCTGAGCCAAAAAGGTCATCATATTCTACCAGTTCAACAAAACCGATTGCATGAATTTTTTTTCCACGACGAATAACTTCATCAGTACCGTGAGTGTAAATGTATTTAATAAGGTGCGGTAGAGCCAAGTGATTTCTGAATTTAATGGTTTGATTTACGTTTTACTGTAAATCCAAATTTGGGTAATCGGCAAAGGTATGCGTATGCCTTTCAGATTTCCATAGGAAATGGAATAATAAATAAATAAATTTTTATCAGTAAGAATAAGAAAAAAATGATGTAACTTGTACGCCTTTTTTATTTCGCAATCAACTTGCCATCCACATATAGCGGCAAAACGTTAGCTGAATCGGGTGTAAGGCAGAATTTTATATCTTCTATCAATCCAAATCTTTCAACGAGTCGGTGATAATGCGTAAGCTGCGGTGCAAAGTCCAATAAATTATTTTTATGCTTTTCAAAAATACTTTCGGCCATCAACGAACTATCGCAATGAATTTCAAATTCTTTTTTTATCTGGTGAATAAGAGCACCAGCAAATAAAGTGTCTTCAAGATTAAAACGATCTTTCCACCCGGCACACCCCAGTACTACATTCTTTTTTTCAGAAACAAGAAAATCGCAAATGGCAGTTAGATTGGGAAAAGAACCCGAAATAATAGTGTCTGCATTTTTATCAAGTGCCATTTGCAGCAAACGAGTGCCATTGGTAGTAGTAAGTACCAATGTTTTATTTTCAATAAAAGTTCTGGGATATTCAAGCGGCGAATTACCATATTGAAGTCCTTCTGCAATTTTTCCATCTCTTTCGCCTGCAGCTATCGCACCTATGTTTTTACTGATTTCAATTGCCTTGGCTACCGAGTCAACCGGAATGATAGCTTTGGCGCCATTAAATAAAACTGAGGCAATGGTAGAGGTAGCTCTGAAAACATCAATAATAACAACAACACTGTTACTTAAATCGTAAAGATGTAATAAAGCCGGTGAAAGAGAAGTGTGCAAGGTCGGTTTGTGAGCCATAGTAATGGGCAAAAATAGTAAACCGAAACATTATTAATAATTATTTTCCTGTGAGATTATTTTGAAATGGCATTTTCCTCTTTCATAATTTTGAAAGAAGAACAGCAGTATTTGAAACGCAATCCAATTAATTTTTAAAGAAATGACTGAAAAAAAATCAAGCTCACTAAAGGCAGATTTCTGCGCTTTTCTCAGAGGAGTGAATGTAAATGGAACTACAATGAAAATGATTGCTGTTTGTGAGTTGTTCAAAAAATCTGGGATGAAAAATGTGAGCGCTGTTTTGGCTTCAGGAAATATTATTTTTTCATCCAATAAGAAAAAAAATGAGTTAAAGCCAATACTTGAAAAAGCCATGTCGGATTATTTTAAGTATGAAGCATTTCTTTTTATAAAGACCAAAGAAGAAATAGCGGCTATCATTAATCAGAATCCATTTGTGCCACTTCCTGAGTTTCATATATATAGCTTTGTGGGTGTTGATAAAATTGAAAATATGCTGATGCAAGAATTCAAAAAATCAATTAAAACAGAACATGAAGATGCAAAAATTGTAAAAGAAAATTTTTACTGGAAGGTGGCTAAAGGCGATACTTTGAATTCTGAATTTGGAAAAGTACTGGGCAATAAAAAACTGAAGAATAGCTTTACTTCTCGAAATATGAATACACTTGAAAAAGTGTTTATGAAAATGTAAGTAATGACAAGCCAAAAACTCTACATCAAAAATATGGTCTGCAACCGCTGCATTATGGTGGTGCAACAGGAACTGGATAAACTCGGATTTAAAACAAAATCTGTTACGCTTGGCGAAGCAGTGTTGGAGAATGAACCAAGCACCGAAGAGAAAAAACAATTGGAGGCAGCTTTGTTGCCATTGGGCTTTGAACTGATTGATGATAAAAAAAGCAGGCTGATTGAAAAAATTAAGAATACGATCATCAACATTGTGCATCACCAAAACGATGAAATCAAAAATAATCTCTCCGATATTTTAAGCAAAGAACTGCACCACGATTACAACTATTTATCCAATCTGTTTTCAGAAGTAGAAGGCACTACAATTGAAAAATATTTTATCGCACAGAAAATTGAAAAAGTAAAAGAATTTTTAGTGTATGATGAGCTCTCCCTGAGTGAAATTGCTTTCCGTATGAATTATTCCAGCGTAGCTTATCTGAGCAACCAGTTTAAAAAAGTAACGGGACTTACCCCCAGTTATTTCAAACAAATCAAAGCAGATAAACGAAAGCCACTGGATAAGGTGTAAATCTTACAAATCAATCCCATAAAAGCATAACAGTTCTTCACGTTATTGTTGCCAACTTTGTAAAATAAATTTTCTATCATGGCAACAAATAATAACGATACGATATTTCTTCCTTTGGAAAATGTGGAAAGCGAACATTGCGCCCTCATCGTGGACAAAGGTTTATCGCAGGTAAAAGGTGTGGAAAGCCATAAAGTGGAACTGAACAATCGCCTGGCTGCTATCACGGTGTATGATGACGAAGCAGTAGTATCTGCAGTAAAAGCCATCAAAGATTTAGGTTACGGTGTTACAACTGTCAAAAAATCATTTCCTGTTTTGAATATGACCTGTGCATCCTGTGCCGTGAGTGTGGAGAGTATGGCAAAAAATGTAAAAGGTGTAGTGAGTGCATCTGTCAATTTTGCAACAGCTACACTTTCTGTGGAATATTTACCCAACATGACCAATCCGGGTACTATTCAAAAAGCCATTCAGTCTGTTGGTTATGATATTTTGATTGAAGATGAAAATTCGCAACAGGAAACACTGGAAGCCATCCATGAAAAAAAGTTCAATGACCTCAAACGAAGAACAATTGGGTCGGTGTTGTTGTCTATTCCTGTAGTGATGATAGGAATGTTTTTTATGCATATCCCTTATGCCAATGAGATCATGTTTGCATTTGCCACACCGGTCGTGTTATGGTTTGGAAAGGATTTTTTTATCAATGCCTGGAAGCAGGCGAAACACCGCTCCGCCAATATGGATACGCTGGTCGCATTGAGCACAGGTATCGCTTATTTGTTTAGTGTATTTAATATGTTGTTCCCGGAGTTTTGGCTGTCAAGGGGTTTGCAGGCACATGTTTACTTTGAAGCAGCCTCAGTTATCATTGCTTTTATTTTATTGGGGAAAATGCTGGAAGAAAAAACCAAGGGCAACACTTCCTCAGCTATAAAAAAATTAATGGGACTGCAACCCAAAACCATTGCGGTGGTGCAACCAGACGGCAGCGAAAAGCAAATGGCGATTGAAGATGTACAGCCAGGTGATACCATTGTAGTGAAACCGGGTGAAAAAATTGCGGTGGATGGTATCGTGCTTTCCGGCAATTCTTATGTGGATGAAAGTATGTTGAGTGGAGAGCCGGTTGCCGTGTTGAAAAAAGAAGATGAAAAAGTTTTTGCAGGCACCATCAATCAGAAAGGAAGTTTTCAATTCAAGGCAGAGAAAGTGGGTAAAGAAACCATGCTGGCACATATCATCAAAATGGTGCAAGATGCACAAGGCAGTAAAGCGCCGGTGCAAAAATTAGTAGATAAGATTGCGGGCATTTTTGTTCCGGTGGTGATGGGGATTGCTATGTTGACTTTTATTCTGTGGATGATTTTGGGTGGCGATAATGGAGTGGTGCAAGGTTTGTTGGCAGCCATTACCGTCTTGGTTATTGCCTGTCCCTGTGCATTGGGTTTGGCTACACCTACTGCCATCATGGTGGGCATTGGTAAAGGCGCTGAAAAAGGAATCTTGATAAAAGATGCGGAGAGTTTAGAACTTTCTAAAAAAGTAAATGCCGTTGTGTTGGATAAAACAGGTACCATCACTGAAGGCAAACCACAGGTTGCTGGCATCAAATGGTTGAATGATGATGACAGCACGCAAGAAATTTTAGTATGTATTGAAAAAAAATCTGAACATCCATTGGCTGAAGCAGTGGTGGGTCATTTTAAAAATACAAACGTGGTTGCTTTATCCTCCTTTGAAAGTGTTACAGGCAAAGGAGTGCAAGCTATTTTTAATAATGAAATATTTTTTGCAGGTAATAAAAGGTTTTTGGAAGAAAATAAAATCAACATTGACCAGGAATTATTAGAAGTGTCAAATGTATGGAGCCGTGAATCCAAAACCGTTATCTGGTTTGCCAACAGTAAAAAAGCTTTATCCGTTATTGCTATTGCGGATAAAGTAAAAGAAACATCTGCAGCAGCTATTCAACAATTGCAGGAGATGGGCATTGAATTGTATATGCTCACCGGTGATAATGCAGCTACTGCAAAAGCCATCGCAACACAGGCTGGCATAAAAAATTTCAAGGCAGACATGTTGCCGCAACAAAAAGCGGAATTTATTCAGCAATTGCAACAACAAGGAATGGTGGTTGCCATGGTGGGTGATGGCATCAATGACAGTACCGCATTGGCGACGGCTGATGTGAGTATCGCCATGGGCCAGGGCAGTGATATAGCGATGGATGTAGCGAAGATGACGATCATATCATCTGACCTTACCAAAATTCCACAAGCCATTACGCTTTCAAAACAAACTGTAGCCACCATCAAACAAAATTTGTTTTGGGCATTTATATATAACGTAGTGGGAATTCCTATTGCGGCGGGCATACTTTATCCCATCAATGGATTTTTATTAAATCCCATGATTGCCGGTGCTGCTATGGCGTTGAGTAGTGTGAGTGTGGTGGGGAATAGTTTGAGATTGAAGTGGAAGAAATAGCCACAGATGCATAGATGAATTAATTTGGTTTAGAAATGGTAAATAAAGTTATGGCATGATATTGAAGAAATAGATATAAATAGACCGATTGAAATATATCTGTGCCTCTGTGGCATCATACAGTCAGTAAATCTTATATATTATTCTACGAATATCATAACTCAAATAAAACCAATATGTAGCAATTTTGTAAAATAAAAAAATTTGTTATGAAAAATGTAAACCAGGTTTTTCAATTTAAAACAAACATAAATTGCAGTGGATGTACTGCTGCTGTTAAACCATATTTAGATAAGATGAATGGCATTGGTGATTGGAAAGTGGATACCACGAATAAAGATAAAATTCTTACAGTACAGTCAACTGGCATTTCAAAAGAGCAGGTAATTGACGCTGTTCAAAAAGCAGGTTATAAAATTGAATCATATAATAAATAAATAAACACTCAAATGAAAAAAGCAATCTTCGCAATGGCGGTAATGTTGTTTGGATATACATCATTTGCCCAAAACGCCGATCAAATGTTGAACAGTTATATCGTCATAAAAAAAGCATTGGTAAAAAGCGATGCCAAAGCTACATCTGATGCTATTAATGATTTTTATACATTAGTGAATGAAGGAGAAGATTTTGCCTTAAGAGCCGAGGTGTTAAAAACTGCTGAAACACTTATGAAGTCAACTGATTTGAAGAGCCAGCGAAATGCATTTAAAGACTTTTCTATATCATTTTGGTCGTTCGTAAAAAATGCTGAAAAAATAAGTCTACCTGTATATTATCAATATTGCCCTATGGCAAAAGGGTATTGGTTGAGCACTGAAAAGAAAATTGAAAACCCGTATTATGGTTCATCCATGCTGAGCTGCGGAAAAGTGGTAGAGACAAAAGAATAAAAAATATCATCTAAAGCGTAGCCGGGAACTACGCTTTTTTATTTCCATTTTCACAAAGCAATTTTGCATTATGCCCATTCCTGCAAACAAAGTCATAGTAATTATTATTGCGCTGTTTTTTGTGCAACAAAGTTTTGCACAGAAAACCGTTCATTACGATTTGTATGTAAAGGATACCATCGTCAATTATGCAGGCAAAGAAAAAAAGGCAATTGCGGTGAACGGGCAAATACCCATGCCTACACTGGAATTTACCGAAGGGGATACGGCTGAAATTGTTGTGCACAACCTATTGAAAGAAAATACTTCCTTGCACTGGCATGGTGTTTTTGTTCCGAATAAAGAAGATGGTGTGCCCTATCTCACTCAACAACCTATACGACCGGGAACAATTTATACATATCGTTTTCCCATTATCCAAAACGGTACACACTGGTATCATTCACATTCAGGTTTGCAGGAGCAGATTGGTATGTATGGAAATTTTATTATCCATAAAAAAATGGGGGATTCCACTTTCAGAAAAGGGATTGATGATTTGCCAACAGTGCCGGTAATTCTTAGTGAATGGACAAACCTCAATCCCAACAACGTACACCGCATGTTGCACAATGCCAACGACTGGTTTGCGATTGAGAAAGGCGCAACGCAGAGTTATGCAGAAGCCATACGCAGTGGACATTTCAAAACAAAACTCACCAACGAATGGAAACGCATGCTGGCAATGGATGTCAGCGATGTGTATTATGATAAAGTGCTGATGAATGGAAAAAATATTTTTTCATTGGACAGTATAAATGACAAGCCACTCAATGCCGGTGACAAAATCAGGTTGAGGATTTCAAATGGGGGCGCTTCATCTTATTTTTGGTTGCGCTATGCCGGTGGAAAAATTACAGTGGTAGCCAATGATGGCAATGACATAGAACCTATTGAAGTGGACCGGTTGCTGATTGCTGTTTCAGAAACCTATGATATTGTATTGACGATTCCAGAAAATAATAATTCGTATGAACTGATGGCTACTACGGAAGACCGCACCCAATCTGCCAGTTATTTTGTGGGCAAGGGAGAAAAAAAATATATCGGTGCCCTGCCACACCTGAAATATTTTGATGGCATGCAGATGATGAATGATATGATGAAAATGAATGGCGACCTGGATGATATGGGCATGAGCATGAGCCTGCAGCAAATGGATATGAACACCGTGATGTATCCTGAAATAACGGGTGATGAAAAAAATAAAACTATGGATGGAATGAATATGGGAAATGCAGATCATTCCATGCCTTCAATGCCAAAAGAAATTGTTACGCTGAATTATGCGATGATAAAATCTCCGGAAAAAACTACACTGCCTAATGATGCACCTGTTAAAGAATTAAAATTTACACTCACTGGAAATATGAACCGCTATGTGTGGAGCATGGACAACAAAGTGCTTTCTGAAACGGATAAAATCCCTGTGAAGAAAGGGGAAATACTCAGAATTGTTTTGTACAACAATTCCATGATGCGCCACCCAATGCATTTGCATGGTTTTGATTTCAGGGTATTGAACGGGAAGGGCGAATATGCTCCTTTAAAAAACGTATTGGACATCATGCCGATGGAAACTGATACCATAGAATTTCTTGCAAACAAAGAAGGCGATTGGTTTTTTCATTGTCATATCCTATATCACATGATGGCAGGAATGAACAGGGTTTTTGCAGTGGACAATTATCAAAATCCATATTTGCCCAATAAAGCAATGGCGTATAAAATGCTACAGCGGGAAAGTAATATGTCTCATTTTATGATACAAAACGATTTTGCCAACAATGGAAACGATGGAGAGCTGATGTTTCAAAATGCAAGATGGAGTCTGGGTACAGAGTGGCGATTGGGATACAATAATATGCATGGTTATGAAATTGAGACACACTTTGGCCGCTATGTTGACAAGATGCAATGGTTAATGCCCTTTATTGGTTTTGATTGGCGTTACCGAAAGATGGGAATGGATGAACATGAAAAAAATATTTTTGGGCAAAAGAATGAAAAAGACAATCGTGCTGCATTGAGTCTTGGCTTTAATTACCTATTGCCTATGCTGGTCAATTTTCAGGCAGAAGTATATCAAGATGGTATCGTGCGCCTGCAACTCATGAGAGAAGATATTCCTGTTTCAAAAAGATTGCGTGCCGGCTTTATGGTTAATACGGATAAGGAATATATGGCAGATCTGAAATATATTTTTACAAGAAATCTCAGCATCCGCACACACTATGACAGCGATATGGGCTGGGGAGCAGGTGTGGTGCTGAGTTATTGAATGGAATAGATCGGCTGTAAAAAATTTTGAAGCAAATTAAAAGACGGCATTTTCAGCTGAGATAAAATTAACTTTCAATACAACTTCAATCTTGCAGCAAAACTGCTGCCGAACTTTTTTCAATTGAAATATAAAAACAGGAACACCTGTATCCAATGAAGTTAAATCCTCTTAATCTCTCAACACCACTTTCCACCTTTCGCCTTCTGCAATTTTCTTAATGAACTCATTTCGCTGTTCCAGCAAATTTTTAATATAACGGGTGAGATACAATTGGTTGAACCATTTTCCCAAAAGACCATAAGGCGATTCAAAATAAAAAAGATTGATTAATATGGTGCCATTGTCGCAGGGCTTAAAATGATTTTCGTGTTTCATCGTTTTAAAGTCGCCCTGCAATTGTTCATTAGTAAAAGATTCATATTTTTTCATTTCAGTAATCTTTACTCTCAACAGTCGTTTTTTGAAAAAATGTTTTGCCTTCCATGTAACTGTATCATCTTTTTCAATAAGACCAAAACGAGTACCAGCCACGGCATCTTCATCATAACGCTCCATGGACTCTTTGTGCAGACCAACATGACGGTACAGATCAAAAACTATTTGGGCTGGTGCAGCAATAAATGTTGTGAGATGTATTGTAGGCATAATCAATAGAAATAAAATTCCGCAATAAAAATACATCAGCAATAAAAGAAAATTACTTCAATCAGTGCTCAAAAATCATGCAAAAGGAAGTTTCACCACTTTTGCCTTTAGCGTTTTATCTCTTACTTGAATGAAGATTTCCGTATCTATGAATGCCGATGCGCAAAGAATATATCCGAGTCCAATAGCTTTACCCAAGCTGGGCGATTGTGTACCAGATGTAACATGGCCAATAGTGTCCCCACTACTATTTTTTATTTCATATCCATGCCGGGGAATACCGCGGTCTGTCATTTCAAATCCCATCAATTTTTTTGTAACTCCTTCTGCTTTTTGTTTTTCAAAAATTGCCTTTGAATTAAAGTCTTTTGTAAACTTCGTTATCCAGCTCAATCCGGCTTCTAAGGGAGAAGTAGTATCGTCAATATCATTTCCATAAAGACAAAATCCCATTTCAAGTCTCAGCGTATCTCTTGCGCCAAGACCAGCTGGTTTTAAGCCTTGTGATTCGCCTGCTTTAAAAATGGCATCCCAAATTTTTTCAGCGTCGTTTTCTTTGTTCTCAAAATATATTTCAACGCCTCCTGCACCTGTGTAGCCTGTAGCACTGATAAGCACATTATTTACTCCGGCAAAATTTCCTTTTTCAAATGTGTAATATTTCATATTGAGCAAATCAATATCAGTAAGAGGCTGTAATATTTTGGTAGCATGTGGACCCTGTACAGCAAGCAATCCTGTTTTGTCTGAAATATTATGCATTTCAACTGATTTGTTATTGAACTGCTGAATCCAGTTCCAGTCTTTTTCAATATTTGATGCGTTTACCACCAGCATATAGGCACCCGATCCGCTTTTGGCGGAGTCGTGTACTTCCAGGCAATAAACCAATAAATCATCAACAATACCGCCCTCAATATTAGGCAAGCAACTATACTGCACCTGACCGGCTTTTAGTTTAGCAGCATCGTTGCTGGTTACTCTTTGAATTAAATCCAACGCATTCTCTCCTTTGAGAATAAATTCTCCCATATGACTCACATCAAATATGCCTGCGTTTTTTCTTACAGCAGCGTGTTCATCATTGATGCCTGTATAAGAAATGGGCATGTTGTATCCTGCAAATTCAGCCATCTTAGCTCCCAGTCCAATATGCTTTTCGGTAAAAGGGGTATTTTTCATAAATTTTTTTGCTTGGTTTATTTGGTGGCAAATGTAATCAAAAAGCCCCCTTCAAAATATGAAGGAGGCTTGTTCTTGCCTCCTATAGTATATTGAGGAGGCAGACTCAACCAAAATTGTTATTAAAATAAAACGGTAGCAGAAGACATTGGCGATGGGCTGATACTATAAACTACTTCTGTTGCTTTATTTTTTTGAAAATGGAATACACTGGAATTATTTTGAATCAATTTCTGTTTCTCTTCCAGTTCTTTTATTTTCATACTGTCTTTCTTTTGTCTGTTTTTTAACTCCTCAATTTCTTCCTGGTTTTCAATAGAGTCAATTGAATCATCGTATCTCTTTATTTTTATTTCATCAACTGCTTTACCATCGGGGCGATGTAGTTGTTTGTCTTCACCCATTGTATAATCAATGTCGGTTTCATATTCAAAACGGTTTCTCCACTCGTCTTCGTCTTCAATTTCAACACCTGCGTTTTTATGGAGCCTGCGTTTGATTTTAAAATTAACCTGACTTAGTTTTTCTGCAACCGATTCATCAAAACGTATTTTTTTACCTACAGGTACTTGTATTTGAATATGCACTTGTTGAAAACGAAATTTTTTATCCTTGCTGATGGCGTATCCATTTCCTAAATCAAGAATACTGTCTTTGTAATTTACATTGTACTGAATGGCAATGGCTCTGTTGTATGCTTCTTCAGCGGAGCTGCCATAGCTGTACTTTTTGATAATTACGTGGTAATTGCCATCCAAACTGGGAACCACTTCATCAATCTTTACTGTAGAAAGACGTAGCGTATCCGGTGTCAAACTCCATCCATCATTATCATCATTCCACCATCTGCTTCTGGTTTGCTCCAGTTCAGCAGCAGTTACGGCTACTATCATTTTGCCATTGGCAGGCTGTGTGATTGTAATTTCTTTTCCTCCATCATTTTTCCAGTAATTAAAATCATTAGAAATACTGGATGCAAATAATACTGCACATATCCAACCTAAAAGCCACAAGCCACCAAATGTCCAACCCAGATAATTATTGCGAGAACGAACTTTTATTACTCTTCTGATAACCCACACAATAAAACCAATAAGAGGCACGCCTAAGAAGAAAATAAGTGTACCCCATGCATAAAGTTGTTGGCCTTTGCTAGTCCACAAAAAATTATTAACAGGCCACCAGGCTGCGCCACTAAATATTAAAGCAATTAGACCTACAAACAAACCAAAGGCGATACATCCGACTACAAAAAGTAAAAAAGCTTTAAATAATACACCTATGATATGCCCGACACCATTATTTGACCGGCGAGCAGTATCTCTTACTTCATTTGTAAAAGCACCTCTACTATTGCTGGCATATTCTTTTGCTCTGGTTCCAAAATTTTGTGCTGTTTCCTTTACTTCCTTTCCCCATTCTTGCATTCTGTCTTTCATGCCTTCCATACTTTCTTTTACATTTTGACGAATACGATTTACATCCACCGTTTCTCCTCTCATTTCCATTTTTTGATAATCACTGCCGGCTTCAGGAAGCACAATCCATAAAATAATATAAGCCAGAATAAATGTTCCGGTAAAGGAGCCGATACCCACACTTAATTCAATGTCGAAGTCGCTATCAAATTGAAATCTGGAAAGTATGCTTATTATTAAATTGAGCAATAGCGGTGCTGCAAATATGAGTCGTATGGTATTTGCGCTTTTATGAAAATAAGCACCTAATCCACCTGCTACACCGGCAATCATTTTGTCATCCGGATTACGATATAATCTTCTGCCCGAATATCCATCAAGATCTCTTGGAGGTAATACAATCCATAAAATAATATAGGCCAAAAATCCTAATCCGGTTGCAAAAGCAAGTATGGCAAATAATAACCGGACTACAACGGGATCAATATTAAAATAAGATGCAATACCACTACATACACCGCCAATAAATTTATCGTTATTGTCGCGGTACAATCTTCCTCTGGGTTTGCTATAGTTGCTGTATGTCTGATTGTTTTCTGATTTTGAAGAAGTAGCTTCTCCAGATTCTTTATCTGCCGCTTCAAAATCTTCAATGGTTCCCATGGAGGCAATCATTTCATTCACATCAGCATCAGTAATAGCACTGGAGCCTAATCTTATTTTTTCACTCATCAGTTCTGCAAGTCGGGCTTCAATGTCGTTAATGATTTCATCACGACCTTCTTCGTTTGCAAAATAGCGGCGAAGACTCTCAATATATGCCTGCAGTTTTTCATAAGCACTGTCTTCAATGGGTATTACCCGACCACTGAGGTTTATGTTGATGATCTTTTTCATTTTGTTCTTTTTTGGTTGAGTAGGTTTTTATTATTGGTTGGTTAAAGGTTCGTCTGGTTTCTTGCTTGCAAGACTGTTTACACCGTTTGAAAGTTCATTCCAGGTTTGTTCCAGTTCTTTATAAAATGTTTCTCCTTTTTCTGTAAGCAAAAAATATTTTCGTGGCGGACCGGAGTTACTTTCTACCCAACGGTAGGTAAGCATTTCTGCATTTTTGAGTCGGGTAAGCAATGGATACAATGTACCTTCCAATATTTGAAGATTGACCGCCTTCATTTCTTCAACAATATCACTGGGGTATGCTTCACCACGCCTGATGATGGAGAGAATGCAAAACTCCAAAATCCCTTTGCGCATCTGACTCTGTGTATTTTCTATATTCATTTCCTTACTGTTTTATCAATTGACAGCACAAAGCTAAGGTGATATACGGTACTATGCAAAATAAAGTACCAGTTTTTATTTTTGGCTAATGTTAATTTCAATATTTTCTGTATTTAACTATTGAAAATCAATTAACTATGATATTTATTATAGAAAAAAAATAATTCTCTTGTTTTTTATTTCTGCCTAATTTCGGCTAGAATTTTTTAGAAACGAAACAAAAAACCTACATTTTGAATAAGCTTACCCACTTTTTGTTCTTAATATCCTTCTCGTTTTTTCTTTTTTCTTGTTCAAATAAATATCTGCCTTATAAGAAATTTTACAATTTTAAGAGTGCAGACGGAAGACCCGATTATGCTGATTTCAATTACTGGGCTGCCCATCCCTGGAAGCACGACCCATCGGATAGTGTACCCTTGCCTCTAATAAATTCGGAATTTAAAGATTCGGTGGTCGATGTTTTTTACCTACACCCTACTACCTATACGGGCTCCCAAAAAGGGGTGAATGCAGCAATTGATGATGCATTGCTGAATGCAAAAACTGATTATTCTCCGGTGCTTTATCAGGCAAGCGTTTTTAATGAACAGTGCCGGGTGTTTGCACCCAGATATCGACAAGCACATATAAGTACTTTTTTTAAGAAAGATAAAAATGAAGATCATGCGTTAGATACAGCTTATGAAGATTTAAAAAAGGCGTTTGAATATTATTTAAAAAACTGGAATGGAGGCAGGCCCATCATCATTGCTGGTCATAGTCAGGGTGCATTGCTTGCCGAAAGATTATTGAAAGAATATTTTGAAGATAAGCCTTTGGCTAATCGTTTGGTTGTTGCCTATATTTTGGGTTGGGCAATTCCCAAAAAATATTTTACCAGTATTACAATGTGTAAAGATTCAATACAAACGGGCTGTGTATGCGGATGGAGAACCTTTAGAAAAGGCTATATACCATTTTATTTAAAGAATGAAAAGGGCAACTCATGGGTTACCAATCCATTAACCTGGACGACGGAAAATACCTACGCAAACAAAAAGGAAAATAAAGGATCTGTGTTGCGCAATTTTAATAAAATATATAAATCAACAACTGATGCGCAAATCAGTAACGGGTTACTCTATGTAAAAAAACCAAAATTTCCAGGCAGCTTCTTCTACTTTACCAAAAATTATCATATTGGCGATATCAACCTCTTTTACATCAACCTTCGGGAAAATATTCGTCAGCGTATAATGGCATTTTGGAAACAATAATATTTTCCATATCACTTAAATGCCAACTTAACTTCGCAAGCAGTGAAGGATCTTGTAAATAACAAACTAATCTTCCGGAATTTTTTTTCATTAACGTTGGTACAAGGTATCAATGCTTTGCTGCAATTGCTGGTTGTTCCTTTTGTGATCTTAAAAATCGGGATTGAAAATTTTGGATTGATTGCAGTTACACAAGTGGTATTGTTTTTTTTATCAACTATTGCAGAATATGGATATGGACAGACGGGGTCTCGTGAAGTTTCTCAAAACAGGGCACAAATATCCACTCTTTCAAAACTGTTTTTCAATAGCATTTATCTGAGATTTATTTTATGTATCGCCTGTTTTGTTTTGCTTTGTTTATTATCGTTGATATTTCCCTTTATTCACGAACAGTTTCTTTTATATGCACTCGCATTTGTTTTTGTACCAGGTCAGGCACTATTGCCATCCTGGTTTTTTCAAGGAATGGAAAAACTACACTGGGTAGCCGCATGTTTGTTAAGTTCTAAAATCATATTTGTGTTACTTGTGTTTTTATTTATAAACACACCGGCACATACGAGTCTGGTTCTATTTTTTCTGGGAATGGGAAATCTAATAATAGCATTGCTGTCTTCTATATTCATTGTTTATAAATACAAACTAAAACCGCATACATTTTCGATATCCGAAATGAAGACTTTGCTGGTCTTTGGCGCTCCAGTTACTGCAGCCAATCTAACCATGAACCTGATGCAATATGGCAATTTGTTTTTTTTACGCCTTTTTACTAATGATATAGTTGCCGGTTATTTTAGTGTTGCCGAAAGAATATTTTTTGCAATAAAACAAATGGTGTCTTCTTTTGCACAGTCAATGTATCCTGAACTTTGTCTTACTGCTGTGGCTCAATTCAAAGAATATTTCAAGAAAAAGTTTATCCCTTTTTTTGGATTTATTGTCATCTTCAGTCTGATTGTAGCTTTGTTGGCACCTTATATTGCCGATTTTTTTGTCAGTGGAAATAATGAAACTACAGTATTTATCTTAAGAATGCTGTGTATTGCAGTTCCTGTAGTTTGTTTGAATATACCGGGTACACTTACATTGCTGGCAACCAATCAGCGAAAAAAATATTTTCAAATTTATGCTACAGGATTGGCGGTAAACCTGGTTGCAAATTTGTTGTTTACTCCTTTGTATTTTTCATCGGGCACCCTTGCTGCGGTTTTGATAACCGAAATTTTTATAACCTTATGGGTAAGTATTTGTTTGTTTAAGATATTTCATCAAAATCAGTTGGATAATTGATTGACATCAGTAAAAAGATAAAGGATCCGAAATAATTTTATTTTAATAAATATTCAACAATGAAAACAATAATTGTTCCAACCGATTTTTCTCCGGTAGCCACCAATGCGATGAACTATGCAGCTGATATGGCAAAATCTATTAATGCCAGTTTGCTGCTTTTGCATGTGTTTCAATTACCAATCAATTATTCTGATGTGCCGGTTGCAATGATTTCGATAGCTGATTTAAAAAAATCGGCAGAAAAAAAACTGGATGCCGTAAAAATTGAATTGGAGCATATAACATCAGGCACAGTGAAAATATATACCGAAACCCGAATGGGCAATGTGGCTTATGAGTTGGAAGAGTTGTGTACAAAAATTAATCCCTTTGCAGTAGTAATGGGCACCAAGGGCCACTCAGGAATTGAAAGAATTCTTTTTGGCAGTACCAGTTTAGCTGCCATCAGACAGTTAATCTGGCCGGTAATATGTGTACCGCCAGGAAAAGAATATGGACAAGGCATACGCAATATTGGTTTTGCCTGCGATTTTAAAGACGTTGTCAAAACAACACCAGGAAAATTAATCGCTGATTTTGTGAAAGAGTTTGAAGCTAAACTACATGTACTGAATGCAGACTATAAACATAGAAATTTTTCTCCAGGAACTACTGAAGAGTCAGCACTATTGCATACCATGCTGGAGAAAGTCAATCCGGAATATCATTTTATTGAACATCCCGATATTGAAGACGGAATAAATGAATTTGCAGAAAAAAATAATCTGGACTTGATTATTGTTATCCCCAAAAAGCACAGATTGTTAGACAGTTTATTTAAGCCAAGTACTGCCAAACAAATGGTTTTTCAATCACATTTACCTGTGATGTGTGTGCATGAATAATGGAGCAAACCGTCAGTGTTATTCAATCAAAACAAACGCAGCCCAATAGTAAGGTGGATATTTCTTACGCATGATGGCTTGGGCGGCAGCAAAAGCATCTTCAATAGTTTTGCCTGAAAGCAAGTGTGTAAAAAGCAATTGCATTAATTCTGCAGTTTCTTTATCAGGCACTTTCCATAGACTGACAATTAATTTTTTAACACCCGCCAGTTTAAATGCTCTTTGCAAACCAAAAACACCTTCGGTAGCTTTTACATCACCTAAACCGGTTTCGCAAGCACTTAATACAACCAACTCTATATTACTAAAGTTTAACTGCGAAATTTCATATGCGGTTACAACGCCATCTTCTATTCCTTCTATTGGTTTTTTCCCCGACCATACATAGTTGCCGCCGGAAAGGATTAGCCCACTTCTAAGCAATGGGTTGGATGTACGGGCATATACATTACCTGCAAGCGGCCGTTTGCTCACAGGTTCAGGAAGAAAAAATCCATGTGTTGCAATAAAAAGCGAGGGGGGAGATTGATTGTTTAGCAGTTTCAAATTTTTTTCTGAAGCCTGAATGCCGTTAAAAACTGTCGCAAGCTTTTTGTTGGTGGAAAAAAGGGTGCTGATAGATTTTACTTCTTCGCCTGTGCCGGGTAATGGTGGCCAATTGCCTGAAGATTTTGTAATACCAGGTTTTTTTGATTTTATGGCGTTTTCTTGATAGTAATAAATTAATGCAGCACTGTCCAATGAAAAATCTGGATTGCCAAAGAGCACAATTTTATCTGTCAGTGTTTGGTTGATTTTTATATTTTTATTCAAGAAATAATTCGCTCCGGTTATTTGTTGCAGTTCAAATTTTTCAGAAAGTAATTGTGTACTATCTGCAGCCAAAGCTTCAAATGCGATATTATAAAGTTTCCCTGCCGGACTATAATATACTTTTCTTATTCCTTTAAGTGCTGTCTCAAGTGGCGCCCATAGTAATTGATACAGTTGATGATTGGGTGCGGTGCTGCTATAGCCACTACTTGTTTTATCGGGGTACATCATGTTCACTACAACTTTTGAAGTTTTACCCAGATAATTTACCTGATGGATCAATTTATTTTCTTCAAAAAGTGGAATAAATAATGGAACAGTATCTTCTTTTCGTAAAACAAATGCTGCATAAATTACACTGTCGGCCTCATTGTATATAGCAGAATGAAAACTTACAAACGATACTACAGCTTCTTTGCTGCTGAGGCTCTGCTGTATATCCTGCATTTTTATATTAAACGAGTTTTTTACATCTCTGAAGCGGGATGAAACTCTTATCAACTCTTTTTCACTTGCCTCAGTTTCGGCCTCCCATTTGTTTAAGTTTTGACTTCGATTTTCCTCTGGCAATGCATATTGTTTTGAAAGCAATATTTTGCCGCTATTCCATTTTTTATAAACGGCCTGAAGCAATGAGTCTTTACTTTCTCTTATTGATTGCAATCTGTATTTACTTTCTGTCAGTAAAAGGGATTGTAAAAATAATTGCTGATTATAGCAATCAATATAATAAGAAGCAGGTGCATCGGTATATTGATACAATAAAGAAAGATTGGCATATTGGTTAAATTCCAGTCGTTGGATATAGTTTAATTTTTCTGATTCGGATAAGACAGCGAATAAACTAATCATCCAGTTTTTTTCAATCTCAATGGCTTCCTTTCTTAGGTCGATAGCTTGATTGAATTTTTTTTCTTGCTGATATATCCAGGCCAGATTTCCAAGCGTGGCAGCAAAATCTCGATGGCTGCTGCCCATTGTCTTTTTAGTAATTACTAATGATTTTTTATAAAGCAGTTCAGCTATACTGTCTTTGCCTTTTCTATGTTGCAGAAAAGCAAGATTATTTAGGGCCATAGCATAGGCACTGCTACTGTCATTCTTCTTCTCTTCGTATGCCACACTCTCCTCTAAAAGAGGAAGGGCTTTGTCGTAATCTTCAATAGATATATACAACTCACCCAGCGTTCGTTTGATATTTTGTAACAGAGGCCAGCTTTCATCATATTTTTTTTGAGCAATTTCAAAAGCTTCGTTTAAAGCGGAGAAAGCCTTATCATATTGTTCCAGATAATCGTATGCAGAGGCCAGATTAGAAAGTGCAGTTAAATATTCATAGCTTGATTTGCCTTTTATTTTGCTATAGATTGATGCTGCTTTAAAATAATAGTCAGCCGATTTTTTATATTGCTCAAGATCGCTATAGAGCACTGCCAGATTATTCAGACTATTTGCTACATCACTACTGTTTTCACCTCCGAGATTTTCTCTGATTTCCAAAGCTTTCAACAACTCTGGTTCGGCCTCTTGCGGTTGTCCCATATTTTTTTTAACGATAGCAAGATTGGTTAAGCTGGTTGCATACTCTAGGCTTTTTTTGCCTTTAGCGTTTCCTATTATGTTTACAGCAAGTTCTAAAACAGGCATTGCCTGCTCATTATTACCTATGTCTTCATACACCTTGGCCAGGCGATTAAGTGCTGATCCGTATTCAAAACTACTATCGCCATAGGCTGTTTTATTATAGGATACTGCTTCAATAAGCAGCGGAATAGATTTTTCATCCTGACCGGTGCGGTTATAAACAACAGCAAGCAAGTTCACCCCCTTAATATATTCTTCATTACTGGTTCCAAAAATTTTTGAATTTACTTCTTTAAGCTCTAGCAAGGATTGTTCAGCTTTTTGAAAAGCAGCATTGCTAATAAAGATGACTGATTGAATTGAAAGAAAACTACTGTACAACTTGTTTTCGGTTCCATAGTTTGTTTTAATGAATAATGTTGCCTGCTCAGCAAAAGGTTGTGCTTTTTCAAACTGCTGAGATTGATAATAAAAGAGTAGACTGTCGCTGAGTTGCCTAAAATTTTGCGATTGGACATTTAATCCTGTTACGATAAAAAGAAATAATAAAATACTTTTCGCCATACAAAGGGAAGATAGAATAAAAAAAGAGATGCAAAGTTGCATCTCTTACAAAAATGAAATTTGTTATTAGAACTCGGCGCTCTTCGGTGTTCTTGGAAATGCAATAACATCGCGGATATTGGTCATGCCGGTTACAAACTGAACCATACGTTCAAAACCCAATCCAAATCCCGCATGAGGTACGGTGCCAAATTTTCTGGTATCCAGATACCACCAAAGCTCATCTGCAGGAATATTCATTGCCTGCATTCTTGATTTTAATTTGTCCAGCCTTTCTTCCCTTTGTGAGCCTCCTACAATTTCCCCAATACCTGGTGCTAAAATATCCATGGCTGCTACTGTTTCTTTTCCAGGCTCGGCACCATCATTTTGGCGCATATAAAAGGCTTTAATAGCAGCAGGATAGTTATAAAGGATTACTGGTTTTTTAAAATGTTTTTCTACAAGATATCTTTCATGTTCGCTTTGTAAATCCATTCCCCAACCTGTTATTTCATATTGAAATTTCTTTTTCTTGTTGTGGTTGCTCTCTTTCAAAATAGTAATGGCCTCAGTATAAGTCAGCCGTTCAAAACCATTGTTCAATACAAATTCTAATTTTTCAATTAATCCAAGTTCGCTACGCTTGTCTTGTGGAAGTTGTTTTTCTTCATCGGCCAGTCGCTGCGCCAGAAAATCAAGGTCTTCGCGGTTATGCGCCATTGCATATTTGATAATGTATTTGATAAAGTCTTCAGCCAGGTTCATATTGTCTTCCAAATCATAAAAAGCCATTTCTGGTTCTATCATCCAAAACTCAGCGAGGTGCCTTGCCGTATTACTGTTTTCAGCTCGGAAAGTGGGACCGAAAGTATAGATATCGCCAAAAGCGGTAGCTCCCAATTCGCCTTCCAGTTGTCCGCTTACAGTAAGATTGGTACTGCGACCAAAAAAATCTTCTTTAAAATTAATGCTGCCATCATCATTTTTTGGCGCCGAACCATCAATGGGAAGTGTTGTAACTCTGAAAGTTTCTCCGGCTCCTTCTGCATCGCTGGCAGTAATAATGGGAGTGTGCATGTACACAAAACCTCTTTCATTAAAAAACTGATGTACCGCAAAAGCCAAAGCATGACGTACACGAAAAACGGACCCAAACGTATTGGTACGAAAACGCAGATGAGCAATCTCTCTTAAAAACTCAAGACTATGTTTTTTGGGCTGCAAAGGATATTTTTCTGCATCACTATCGCCCAGTACTTCAATGCTTGAAGCTTTTAAATCCATTTTTTGACCTTTACCCAATGAAGGTTCAATTACGCCTGCTATTTTTAAAGCGGCAGAAGTAGTAATTCGTTTGAGCAAATCGTCGTCAAATCGTCCCAATTCTACAACTATTTGTATATTATTATTGGTACTTCCATCATTCAAGGCTATAAACTGATTGTTGCGAAAAGTTCGTACCCAACCCATTACAATTACTTCCTGACCCTGGGGTTCTTGCAAAAGCAGGTCTTTGATTTTTATGCGATTATTAAACATAGCCCGCAAAGATACTACCTGATTTTTAGCTCAGATGCAAGAGTGTGGTAGGATATAATATTTTAAATTTTTTTTGATTTTCCTGATTTTGCGCTATAATTGCACTGGAAAGAGGCCGATTAGTTCATTTCTCCTTAAGTTTTGACTCTCAATTTTAGCCTGTTTTCCTTCAATATAAATTTCAATAATTTCTGATTCTCAAGACTGGTTTTATCCCCGAACTGTGATAAAGATTAACTCAAAGCTATTTTTATGTATGACATTCTCCAACTGAACGAGATGCTCGTTCCCGAGTTGCTCGATATTGCGGAGCAACTGAAAATTGCAAACGCAAAAAAACTAAACAAACAAGATCTGGTTTATAAAATTTTAGATGTTCAAGCTATTGCCGGAGCTAAAACGGCCACACCTCCTACAGACGGTAAACGTAAAAGAATAATTAAAACGACTACCAGCATTGGAAGCGAAGAAGCTGAAGTTGTAAGCAACGATGCTGAAATTTCGAACCCCGAAAATACCACAACAAAAAATCCAAATATGCCTATTAAAAAAGCGAGCCGAAGTACTGAAGAAAAGACGACGGCAGAAGAAAAAGCACCAATTAAAAAAGGTCGCAAAAAGACTGAAGAAAAAGAAGTGGAAGCAGTGCCTGTCGTTAATGAAACTGTGGAAATACCTGTGGTGGCAGCACCTGCTACCGAAGGCGCCTTAGCCGAAACGCATGCACAACAAAATAAAATATACCCGCAAAGGAGAGAACAACAATTCAATGTAGAATTTGATGGAGTGATATTGAGTGAAGGTGTGTTGGAAATGATGCCCGATGGATATGGTTTTCTTCGTTCTTCCGACTACAACTATTTATCATCACCAGATGATGTGTATGTATCTCCTTCACAAATAAAACTATTTGGATTAAAAACCGGTGATACTGTGCAAGGTGCGGTACGACCTCCAAAGGACGGAGAAAAATATTTTGCATTGCTAAAAGTAGATGCAATTAATGGCAAAACGCCGGAAGAAGTAAGAGACCGAGTACCATTTGATTACCTCACTCCATTATTTCCTTTTGAAAAATTAAATCTGTTTACTACACCTTCGGAATACTCCACACGAATTGTAGATCTTTTTACACCTATTGGAAAAGGGCAACGTGGTTTGATAGTAGCACAACCCAAAACGGGTAAAACCATGCTCTTAAAATCCATTGCAAATGCCATAGCAGAAAATCATCCTGAGTGCTACCTGATGGTAGTACTGGTTGATGAAAGACCAGAAGAGGTAACCGATATGGAGCGCAGTGTAAAAGCAGAAGTAATTGCTTCGACATTTGATGAGCCAGCTGAAAAGCATGTGAAAGTTTCTACTATCGCACTACAAAAAGCAAAAAGATTAGTAGAATGCGGACACGATGTTGTGATATTGCTCGACTCCATTACCCGTCTTGCCCGTGCACATAATACAGTTGCGCCTGCATCAGGTAAAGTTTTATCGGGTGGTGTAGAGGCCAATGCAATGCAAAAACCAAAACAGTTTTTTGGTGCTGCCCGTAAAATTGAAAATGGCGGCTCTCTTACTATTATAGCCACTGCACTGGTAGATACTGGAAGCAAAATGGATGAAGTAATTTTTGAAGAGTTTAAAGGAACGGGTAACATGGAATTACAATTAGACCGTAAACTTTCTAATAAACGAATCTTCCCTGCTATTGATATTGTAGCCTCTAGTACTCGTCGTGATGATTTGCTGCTGGACAAAGAGGTATTACAACGTATGAATTTATTGCGTGTCTATCTTACTGATATGAATTCAGAAGAGGCAATGCGTGAATTACAAAATAGAATGAAGGGAACAAAAAACAATGAAGAATTTTTGGCGAGTATGAATCGATAAGATGAAAGGTTGATTGTTGAGGATTAGTTTGGATACTTTAGTAATTGAACATGGCGGCAGAAAGAATCAGCATAGATCAGTTTCTCTCTCTATCAAAACAATTTTCTGTTATTGATGTGCGAAGCCCCGGCGAATATCAACATGCCCATATTCCTGGTGCATATTCTCTCCCACTATTTACAAATGAAGAAAGGGCTGCAGTAGGCACAGCTTACAAACAGCAAAGTCGGGAGGCTGCTATAAAAATCGGACTTGATTTTTTTGGTCCGAAAATGAAAACAATCTTAGAAGCAGCTGAAGCAATTTGTATTAAAAACAAGCAACAATCAAATAAAAATGCTGCTGAAGACAGCGGCAAAACGATTTTAGTTTATTGTTGGCGTGGTGGAATGCGCAGCGGTGCAGTGTCGTGGTTACTCGACCTGTATGGCTTCAAAGTTTTTACATTGGTGGCTGGATATAAAAAATTCCGCAATCATGTTCTGGATACATTCAGCTACCCATACCAGTTTAATATTCTGGGTGGTTACACAGGTTCGGGAAAAACAGAACTTTTAAAAAAACTGCAATCGAATGGTGAGCCTGTAATAGATCTTGAAGGTATAGCCGGTCACAAAGGTTCAGCATTTGGCAACATCGGCTTGCCCAATCAACCTACACAGGAAATGTTTGAAAATGTTTTAGCCATTAAGTTGGCAGAAGAAAAAATAAAATTTGAAACTACAAATAAACCTATTTGGCTTGAAGATGAATCGCAAAGAATCGGGCATATAAATATTCCAAGCAACTTATGGAATACCATGCGACAATCACCCGTTTTCTTTTTAGATATACCTTTTGAAGAAAGACTTAAGCATATTGTACAGGAATATGGTGTATTAGATACACAAAAATTAGTTGATGCCACATGCAGAATAAAAGAAAAACTGGGTGGACTTCAGACAAAACAAGTGACAGAAAACCTTCAATCGGGAAATCACGAAGAAGGATTTCGCATTTTATTGAAATATTACGATAAATATTATTCAAAGTCTTTGCACAATCGGGAAGGATTAAATTCGTTATTAAATAGTATCCATTGTAAATCCATAACTACTGAAAATACCAGTGTACTTCTTCATCATACTCATTCAAAAACTTCGGAGATTTAATCTTTTAGCAACTTTATTGCTATTTCCTTTATTTTTTTCTGGTCAGTCGCTTACAGGTTTGTGGACTGGTGCTTTATCTCAAGACAGTACTTCATCCAGAAAAGATCAGTCTTTTGAAATTGCGCTGACGGAATATAATGGAAAAGTGTATGGATACAGCTGCAGTGAATTTATTGTTAATGATACGCTCTATTATATCGTAAAACGAGTTAAGGGAGAAATTAAAGACAGTATTTGTGAGGTAAAAGATGATGAAATAATTGCCTACAACTTTCGTGGAAAACTTGATAAGGGAGTAAAGGTTACCAGCACTTTCCGAAAGAACAAAAATGACAGCAACTGGTATCTTGATGGAAGCTGGAAAACCAACGCAACAAAAAAATATTATGCGGTAACAGGAAAAATAAAACTAACAGAAGAAAAAGACCTGAGCTTTTCTAAAGTATTTCCTCATCTTGAAGAATTGAACCTGGCAAATGAAATTGCTTTTTACCGAGAAAGAATTCAGGAGCCTTTTATTGCCAAGCTGGCAAAACCTGAAAAAATAAACACCGGGTTTGAAACGCCAAAGAATTTTGAGCATCAATTAAATTCAACACCGACTGCGCCACAATTAAAACAAGCAACTGCCGATGTTACTATTGTTGCATCCGTTCAGGCTGATGCTATTGCAGCAGGAATTCAAAAGCCCGGAAACGATTTACAGAAAACACAAAAAACATTTTCAGAACCAGTAGTTGTTACTTCTCCTTTGGTTTCAAACCCCGAATTAAAACAAGCCAATGCTGATATCTCTATTGTGGGTGCAGTACAAACCGAAGCTGCCATTGCCGCAATAAAAAAACCAACAGTAGAAAATCAAAAAACAAACACAAGACCAGTTGCTTCAAACAATAATGACATTAAAAAACAAATAGCGATTAAACCTTCAATAACTAACAATGACAATAGACCTGCCGGTCAAACAAGTCAGCATCAAACAACTGCTATCACTACAAAACCACTTAAACAAACTGATGGACAAAGTGTAAATAATAAAGCATTACAAAATAAGACAGCAACAAATATTCCAACTACATCAAATACATTAACACCTCCGGAAGAAAGCAAGCAACCAAAAACATCAGCATACACAACTACCACAGATGCTAACCAGATAGAAGTTAAGAATGCAATTGAAAAAACAGACACTGAGGTTGCGGCTAGTGGACTAATAATAGCGGAGCGTAAATCAGAATTTAAACAGGTGGTGCATTTTAAATCAGATAGCCTGGTATTAGCTCTTTATGATAATGGAGAAATAGACGGGGATACAGTAAGTGTATTTTTGAACGGTGAGCCATTGATGATAAAGCAGGGTCTAAAGGCCTATGCCATAAAGAAAACAATCTATATAGGAAAAGACAAAGAAAATTTTAATTTAGTGCTTTATGCAGACAACCTTGGCATCTATCCGCCCAATACCGGACTGCTGGTAGTGCGTGACGGTGACGATGTTTATAATATCCGATTTAGCTCCGATTTGCAAAAAAGTTCTGGTGTGGTATTTCGTAAAAAACGAAATTAATTTTGAATTTTTGCTTTTCAATTACAATCTATTGCCGAAGAATTTTTTCCAACATTTCTTAACCTGAACTTTGCCGCTGCTATGCTATTTTATCCGAGATTTGAAATATGAATGAACCAATACAGCTTACACAATACTCTCATGGAGCAGGTTGTGGATGTAAAATTGCTCCCAAGGTGTTAGATGAAATTTTAAAAAGCAATTTATCGCTGCCCGATAATGAAAAACTGCTGGTAGGCAATAGCAGTAAAGATGATGCGGCCGTTTATGATATAGGTAACGGAATGGCGCTGATTTCTACCACCGATTTTTTTATGCCTATTGTCAATGATGCATTTGACTTTGGAAGGATAGCTGCCGCTAATTCCATAAGCGATGTATATGCAATGGGAGGCAAACCACTTATGGCAATTGCAATTCTTGGTTGGCCAGTATCAAAGCTGCCGGTAGAGACCGCACAACAGATTATTAATGGCGGAAAGTTTGTTTGTAAAGAAGCTGGTATTCCATTGGCAGGCGGTCATAGCATTGATTCTCCTGAGCCCATTTTTGGGTTGGCTGTTACTGGTATAGTGCCCATTGAAAATTTGAAAAGAAATAATACTGCTAGAGAAGGCGATACATTATTCATCACCAAGCCACTTGGCGTTGGCATATTATCTACCGCTCAAAAAAGAGGACAACTGAAGGAGGAACACAGGCAACCTATGATTGACCAAATGACAACTTTAAACAAACAGGGCGAAGCACTGGGAAAAATAAAAGGTGTATCTGCCATTACGGATGTTACAGGCTTTGGCCTATTGGGACATTTAATAGAAATGGCAGATGGAAGTGGGCTGACTGCTGAATTATTTTACAACGATATTCCAGTTGCCGATGGCGTACGTGATTATATAGCGCAACGCATCTTTCCTGATGCCACTACAAGAAATTGGAGCAGTTATAACGAAAAAGTAAAATTTGAAAAAGCCACACCCGATAAACCAGGTGTAAATGTGATGGAGGCTTTTACGCTGCTACCAGACCCGCAAACCAATGGTGGCTTATTGATAAGCGTATGCGATGATGCAATTGAAGCTGTTAAATCAATATTAGGTGACCACATCAAACCGATAGGCAAAATGATAGCCCGTGAAGAAAAAACGATTTTGGTAAAGTCGTGAGAGGAACAACTGAGTTGTTGAAATATCCTGAATTACATTCCGTATTCACTCAAAAATTTGATGCGCATAATTTTCAACTGCTCCCAGTTAAAATTATAATCGGCCAACTCTTCTTGAGCTACTTGTAGGCTGGAAGTTTCACAGCTTTTAAAATATTCCATTATTTCATCCTGGTCTTCATCATCCAGCATTTCATCAATAGCATAATTGAGGTTGAGACGGGTACCGCTGGCTGTTATACTTTCCATTTCCTCTAGCATTTCATCCATTCGCCATCCTTTGTTTTTGGCAATGGTTTCCAGCGATACTTTTTTATCGGTGTTTTGAATAATATATACCTTGTTGCCACTTTTATTCACTACGCTTTTCATCACAAAATCATCGGGCCGTTCAATATTATTTTCTTCTACATATCGGACAATTAAATCTACAAATGGTCTTCCGTATTTTATTGCTTTGCCTTTGCTGATGCCCTGGCATTTTTCAAGCCCTTCTAATGTTATAGGATAAAAAGTGGACATATCCTGCAATGAGGCTTCTAAGAAAATGACAAATGGAGGCAGGCTTCTTTTCTTTGCTTCTTTTTGACGTAGTTCTTTCAGCATTTCAAAAAGACGTTCGTCGGTAGCGGCTCCGGTATTGGCTTCTGTGCTTTCTTCATCATCAGCATTGGCATCATCATAAGTATTGTTGAGTACAATCTTGAATGATTTTGGTTTTTTCAGAAAGGCTTCTGTTTTGTCGGTAAATTTCAATACGCCATATTCTTCAATATCTTTTTTTAGTAATCCGCCCAGCAGCATTTGTCTGATAAGTGAATTCCAGAAAAAGGGCTCTTGATCGTTGCCGCTGGCAAAAGCATTTAAACCTTCATGGCGAAACATTTGAATTTGAGGAGTTAGCTTCCCAATAATAATCTGTACCACATACTCTGTTGCAAATCGTTCGTCAAGTTCTTTTATTGCTTTTAAAACGATAAGTGCTTCGTCTTTTGCTTCTGTATAATCTTTAGGATGTTTACAGTTATCGCATTGGCCACAGTTTTCTTTTGGATATTCTTCTCCAAAATAGCTCATCAAAATTTTTCTCCGGCAAACGCCGGTTTCAGCAAAAGCAACTGTTTCGCTGATAAGTTGCGCCCCCACTTCTCTTTCACTAAGGGGTTTATCACGCATCAGATGTTCAAGTTTGCTTACATCTTTGTGCGAATAATAAAGGACGCATTTTCCTTCGAGTCCGTCGCGGCCGGCACGTCCAGTTTCCTGATAATAATTTTCTATACTTTTTGGAATATTATAATGAATCACAAAGCGGATATCAGGTTTGTCTATTCCCATACCAAAAGCGATAGTGGCACAAATAACCCGCACATCTTCACTCAAAAATTTATCCTGCCGATCGGCTCTTACTTTACTGTCGAGCCCGGCATGATATGCAACGGCGCTGACACCATTAGCCATTAATATATCTGCCAGTTCTTCAGTTGTTTTTCTGTTTAATGTATAAATAATTCCGCTTTTGGTACCCATGCTTTTTACAAAGCGAACAATGTTTTCGTCCGTCTGATCTTTTTTGATTTTGGGAAGTACTTCATAATACAGATTGGATCGGTTAAAAGAAGAAATAAATATATTAGGATTCTGAAGATCCAGATTCTTGATTATATCACTCTGTACTTTTGGTGTAGCCGTTGCGGTTAAAGCAACAACCGGAATATCCGGATTAATCTGAATCATCATTTCTCTCAGCCGGCGGTATTCTGGACGAAAATCGTGCCCCCATTCTGAAATACAATGCGCTTCATCCACTGCAAAAAACGAAATAGTAAGTTCAGAAAAAAACTCAATATTTTCCTGTTTGGTTAAAGTCTCGGGAGCCACATAGAGCAATTTGGTTTTTCCTGAAAGTAAATCATCATGAACTTCCTTTATTTCTTTTTTATTAAGGGTTGAGTTTAAGAAATGTGCCACTTCATCATTACTACTATATCCTCTTACCAGATCCACTTGATTTTTCATTAATGCAATAAGTGGTGAAACAACAATGGCTACCCCATCGCTGATTAATGCCGGCAATTGGTAGCAAAGACTTTTACCACCACCGGTAGGCATGATGACAAAAGTATCATGCCCGGCCAGCAAAGACTCAATAGCTTTTTCCTGTGTGCCTTTGAATTTATTAAAACCAAAATACTCCTGCAATGCGTTATGCAGATTGACTTTAACTCTAGGTTTTGTTTCTTTCACCGCAGTTTTGGTTGCGGTTGGTTTTTTTGTTACTGCAGACTTTGACGTCTTCTTAGCTGCTGTTTTTTTTGCTGCTGCCATTATCAAATCATATTATGCCGAGCCTTCACCCGGTGTCTTTAATCAGAGTTCTTTAAGGTACTTAATTTTCCTTATCTCCAGTCATGGATAAGGATAATTATTTTTTCACAACAGTTTATTGTCGTGGTATAGTTAATTCGGTTGGTTCTAAAAATCAGGGCTTCAGCGGGTCGCATGGAATAAACCCGAGGTGCAGATTTTTTGGGGATGCGAATTTACGAATGAAATACCCGATATCAAAATATTTACCGGTTGTAAAGTGATACAAATGTTCATTGTAAATACTTTAATTTTGAACCTTTATATGGCAGGTTCAGTTATACAGGTTGCGCTCAAAACCATTGCTTTAGAAGCAGAGTCGGTATCAAGTCTTTCGGCACATATCAATGCTGATTTTGAAAAGGCTGTGCAAACCATTGCGCAATGTAATGGTCGTACTGTAATAAGTGGCATTGGTAAAAGCGCCATCGTTGCACAAAAGATTGTAGCTACTCTCAATAGCACGGGTACGCCTTCTGTTTTTCTTCATGCCGCCGATGCCATTCATGGCGACTTGGGAATGGTGCAGGAAGAAGATGTGGTTATCATCATCAGTAAAAGCGGTGAAAGCCCCGAAATAAAAGTATTGGTGCCGCTGATAAGAAATTTTGGCAACCCCATTATTGCTATTGTAGGTAATACCACATCATATCTTGCAAAAAATGCAAACATCATATTAGACACAACAGTAGCACAGGAAGCATGTCCTAACAATCTGGCACCCACCACCAGCACAACAGTACAAATGGTTATGGGAGATGTATTAGCCGTTTGTCTGATGGAGTTAAAAGGATTTCAGCCTGATGATTTTGCAAAATTTCATCCCGGTGGGCAGCTCGGTAAAAAACTTTATTTAAAATGTGCAGACTTGTATGCTGATAATGCAAAACCAAAAGTATTGGGAACCCAATCACTCAAAGAAGTAATAGTTGAAATAAGTTCAAAGCAATTGGGCATAACAGCAGTGGTGAATGAGCAAGGAAGTTTATTGGGCATCATCACAGATGGAGATCTTAGGCGGATGCTTGAAAAAAATGTTTCCATTGAGAAAATAACTGCCGCAGATATAATGACAAAGAATCCAAAAACGATTGGTCCGGATGAATTGGCCGTAGAAGCGCTGGATCTGTTGCGCAAATATGGAATTTCTCAACTGGCTGTATCAGATAATGGAAACTACCTGGGCATTGTTCATGTTCATGATTTAATAAGAGAAGGATTAATTTAGGAATTGTTTCTAATATGAATTTGAAAGGTTTTTTTTAAAAACTATCAATCAAATTCGAAAAGAAAAAATGCAGATGAAAAAATTTTATAACCCTACTCATTCAGGAGCGGGTGTAGGAAATAAACACCACTATGTGGCCATCATGGCAGGAGGTATTGGTAGTAGATTCTGGCCCATGAGCCGTACCGCATTTCCCAAACAGTTTTTAGATATTCTGGGTACTGGTAAAACATTAATTCAGCACACATTTGAACGCTATACCCGTTTAGTTCCTGCGGAAAATATTTACATCATTACAGCAGCAGAGTATGTTGACATTGTAAAAAAACAGGTACCCGGTATTCCGGCAGCCAATATTCTGGCCGAGCCATCCAGAAAAAATACAGCTCCTTGTATTGCATATATTGCTTTCAAGTTGTTTAAGAAAGATCCAAAAGCACTGATGATAGCAGCACCTGCCGATCACTTGGTACTGGAGCCAGATGCGTTTATTGCTACTGCAAAAAAAGCGTTGAAGTTTGTGGATGGTATCAATGCATTGGTAACGATTGGCGTAAAACCAACTTATCCCAATACCGGATATGGTTATATACAACACGATACTGCCAGAGCCGAAGTAGATATTTATAAGGTAAAAACATTTACCGAAAAGCCCAACGAAGAATTAGCTAAAACGTTTTTTGAAAGCGGCGACTTTTTATGGAACGCCGGCATCTTTACCTGGAAGGTGAAAAATATTATTGCAGCATTAGAAAAACACGAGCCTGAACTGTTTGAAATTTTTTCAGCAGAAAAAACAAAATTCAATACATCAAAAGAACAAAGTGCTATTGAAAACATTTATCCGCAATGCACCAATATATCTATTGATTTTGCAGTAATGGAGAAAGCAGATAATGTATATGTCATCCCGGCATCATTTGGCTGGAGCGATCTGGGTACATGGAACAGCGCCTGGGAAAATATGGAGAGAGATTATTTTGGAAATGCTGTTGTTGGAAAGAATGTAGTAGTGGTTGATGCAAATAATTGCATGGTACATGCACCGGACAATAAACTGGTTTTGTTGCAGGGACTAAAAGACTACATTGTGGTAGATACCAAAGATGTGTTGCTCATTTGTAAAAGGAATAAAGAACAGGAAATAAGAGAATATGTAGCTGAAGTAAAAAGAAATAAAGGAGAGAAATATTTGTAATGTTTTTTTGTAAATACTTCTTTACCTTGTCGTATGACTTTTCCGCCACTTGCCAATATACTCTTTTTAGATATTGAGACAGTACCACAGTATGCACACTACGCCCAACTGCCCGATGGATGGAAACAACTTTGGGATACCAAGTCCAATTCATTATTAAAATATCATGAAGGAGAAACCAACGAATCTCTTTATCCCCGTGCAGGTATTTATGCTGAGTTTGGAAAAATTGTTTGCATCAGTTGCGGCATCATACAGGGAAACACCCATCAGCGAAAAATAATTTTGAAAAGCTTTGCAGGTGATGATGAAAAAAAGTTGCTTCAGGATTTTATAGAAATGCTGAATAAATGGAGCAATGGAGAGCAAAAATTTTTATGTGCTCACAATGGAAAAGAGTTTGATTTTCCCTATCTGTGCCGTCGAATGATTATTCATGCGCTTTCCATTCCATCTATTTTAAATATTGCCGGAAAAAAACCCTGGGAAGTAAGTCATTTAGATACTTTGGAGCTTTGGAAGTTTGGAGATTTTAAAAGTTTTACTTCTTTAGCCTTGCTTGCTCATTCATTGGGTATTGCCACACCCAAAGATGATATTGACGGTAGCATGGTGTGGAAAGTATATTGGGAAGAAAAAAATCTGCAACGTATAGTTACATATTGTCAGAAAGATGTAATAACCGCAGCGCAAATTTTATTAAGAATGCAAGGGGAGTCTTTGATTAAAGAAGAAGACATAGAAATAAAACAGCCATGAACAGAACCAATTATGCATCGGGAGCCAAATGGGAAGAGATTGTAGGTTATAGCCGTGCCGTAAAAGTTGGTAATATAGTGGAAGTAACCGGCACTGTAGCCGTAGATAAAGAGGGAAAAATTGTAGGTGCCGGCAATGCTTATGAACAAACAAAATTCATTTTACAAAAAATTGAAAAGGTGCTTCATCAGGCAGGTGCAAATCTGAAGGACGTGGTACGTACACGCTTGTTTGTTACTGATATTTCGCTTTGGGAAGAATATGGTAGGGGGCATGGTGAGTTTTTTAAAGAAATAAAACCCTGCACTACCATGGTAGAAGTAAGTAATCTGATATCACCAGAATATTTAATAGAAATAGAAGCAACTGCCATCATCAGTGAATAAATTCGCCACATGTTTACACCCTCAATACATTCCAAACTACCACAGGTAGGCACCACTATATTTTCAGTAATGAGCAATCTGGCCCATCAGCATCAGGCCATCAACCTGGGTCAGGGTTTCCCCGATTATCCGATGAGTGATGAGTTGATAAGTAAAGTAAACGAAGTAATGCAAAAGGGCTGGAACCAATATGTACCCATGCAAGGCTATTTACCCTTGCGGGAAGTGCTGGCAGAAAAAATTGCAGACTTATATGGAACAGTTGTTTCGGCAGATACGCAAATTACCATTACACCCGGGGGCACTTATGCTATTTATACCGCATTGACAACGGTGCTGCAACCCGGAGATGAAGTTATTGTATTTGAACCGGCTTATGACAGCTATATTCCGAACATAGAAATAAATGGTGCGGTGCCGGTACTTATTGATTTGCAATTTCCTGAGTATAAAATAAACTGGGATGCTGTAAGAGAGAAGATAAGCGACAAAACTAAAATGATTTTGCTCAACTCGCCACACAACCCAACGGGGGCCGTATTGAGCGAGGCGGATATGCTGCAATTGCAAGATATCGTAAGAGATACCCAAATCATGATACTGAGTGATGAAGTTTATGAGCATCTCATTTTTGATAATTTGAAGCACCAATCCGTACTACGTTATCCAGAATTGATAGAAAGAAGTTTTGTTTGTTTTTCATTTGGCAAAACCTATCACTGCACTGGGTGGAAGCTGGGCTATTGTATAGCTGCGCCGCAATTGATGGCGGAGTTTAGAAAAGTGCATCAGTTTAATTGTTTTTGTTGTCACACTCCATCGCAGGTTGCACTGGCTTCTTTTTTAAGAAATAAAGAGGCTTATTTGTCACTCGGTGCGATGATGCAGCAGAAACGTGATTATTTTAAAAAGCGGCTTGAAGGTTCAAGGTTTGCATTGCTGCCCAGCAGTGGCAGTTATTTTATAACGGCGGATTATAGCCGTATAAGCGATGAGGGAGATAAAGAATTTGCCATCCGGCTTACCCGTGATTTTGGTGTGGCATCTATTCCGGTTTCATCATTTTATAAAAACGGAACTGACAATAAGGTGATACGATTTTGCTTTGCAAAAAAGAATGAAACGCTGGAAGCGGCGGCGGAAAGATTAGAGAGGGTATAGGATTCACTTTTTTGATTGAATGAATCCTTTAATTAAATTTGAAAGAGCAATAAATTCAAATTATCAGGCAAACTCAAAAACGAAAATGGCTTCAATAGACAGAATGGATTGGCATTATGGAGGCGATTTTCCGAGAGATTTGCATGTCGAAAATGCAGGAACCCATATCGGAATGTATTTGACCTGGATTATTCAAAATGACCTTATTGGACAAATACATTTAAAAGAATCTGCTTCTGCCATTCTGAAAGTAAAAACAAGAGTACAAACAGGTAGGGATTTTTTGATTGAGCAATGTGATGAAAAATTTTGGGATCAGGACTTAAACGAAGAAGGGCTTGCGTTTACACTTTATTATTATCAAGGAGAAAGTACAGATGATTTTAAGAATTATTTAGACGACTATTGTGAGCAACTAGGTCAAGACGTAGAAAGTCTTTATGAGATTGAAAATAACTGGGAAAACTATGACAAATTATTAACAGTTCTTAATACTCGCTTTGCGGAATGGAAGCTAAAAAAAATAAAACTAAATCAATAACCCCTTTTTGGAAATGCAGCAATCAGATTTCTCTTTTTATTAATAGAAAACTTTGACTTTCTCAAATTGGAAAATGTAAATGGCAAATAAATATCAACCATATGTTTATTTAAGTGCAATATTATTAAAAATAAATCTCCTTATTGTCGGTTGTCAAATAAAACCAGAGAGTGAAAAACAATCTATTGACTCTTTGAAAATAATCCACTCAACTTTAAAGCATCCTGATACTGATTCAGTTTTAACTGAAAAAGGGCAAGCATTATTCATGGAAAATTGCAATAGGTGCCATACGATTTTTAAAACCGACAACTATCTGAATGGTGTCGTTCAGAGATTAGGTGATGCCTATTTAAAACAATTTCTTACAACACAAGATTCGCTCATCAAAGCGAAAGACAGTTATGCTTTGAAAGTTAAAAAAATGTTTGGGAACAGAGGGAACAGTCACAATTTTTCTTTCTCCGATGATGAACTAAATGCAATCATTTCATTTTTAAATCAAAAACATTTTCAATATTGACTTTCAAATGAAAATATTAGAACTAACAGTCTCACATATTGATTGCGATAAAAAGCGTTTGGTAATAGAATATAGTAATATCGAGAAATATAGTTACTGGTTGACATTATTTTCAATACAGTAAAGGATCTGTATCTATACAAAATTTCATAAAGTAAGCTTGAGAGTTTCATTTGTAATTTGAAAAATGTTGCATCCTTCATCGGGGAAATATAAATTTTGTGATTTTTTAAAAAAAACTATATTGCAAGAACAACCAAACTTCTTAATATGAAACAATATCTGCTTTTATTACTCTCATTTACAATTGTAACTTATACTACTGCACAAAAAGGATTTGTGCCCGGGTCTATTACTTTAAACGCCAATGAAACACTGGAAGGAAAAATTGACGTTAATAAAAATCCGGGTGAAGCAAAGGAACTTCGGTTTAGCAAAGACGGATCTGTACAAACTTATTCTATATCAGATGTAAAGGCATTTGAACTATCCGGAAAATTCAGATATGAAAGGCAATACATCAATTATAATCAAAGTGCTACTGATATTGAACATGCAACCGAGTTTTTTGATGGCCCCCTGGTAAAAGGCGACCGCTGGCTGGAGGTTTTATATAAATCTAAATACTCAATGTTTGGATTGGAAACACCCGACAGAAATTACTATTTTATACAGGAGCCGGATGGCAAAGTAAAAGAACTTAGATATAGAGTAAAAGTAATAAGCGGAGTAATGCAAAAAGATGAAAGCTATAAAACCTATTTTTCTTCTATGGCAACAGCAAACAACAATTCGGAGCTGGCAAAAGCTGTTGCATTGGCAAACTATGAAGAAGACGATTTATTGGGTTTAATGATGAAACTTAATGGAGAAAAGTCTGAATATAATGTAACTAAGTCACCAAAACCAGTATTTGAAATAAAGGTTGGCATGGCTTTTAATTCATTTAATCCCTCAGGACAAGTAGATCTTGATGGATATGGAGCTTATGCTTTATTTGAATCAAGTTTTAAGAGTACTGCCGGTTTTTTGGGAGGCATAGGGTTTACTTTTTTTTCAAGGAAGAGTGGTGATAACAATCAACTGCGGATGGGGTTAAACATTTCCAGCTTATCATTAAATGGCGTGAACGACATAGGCAGCGGTAGCTATGATCATGAAAAATATACCGGAACTTTATTAATGTGCGGTCCCGAATTTTCCTATCAGTTTGCTTTAAATAAATTAAGCTCAACCAAAGTTTTATTGGGCCCTGCATTGGGATATCATCTTGCAATTGTAAATAATACAAAGGGAATTTTTGATAATCCCGGTGTGCATGTAGAAAAGGAAAAGTATCCGGAGGCGAATGGAGGACAATTTAATATTGCAGTTCTGTTATCAGTTATTAAGGGAAAAAATGTTTTCACTTTACGTGCATTTCATGGTGGTAATATTTATAATTCTGGAAAATCTAAATTATCCAATAATTCCATTGGATTAACCTATGGTTATATGTTTAGAAAATGAGGCCGAATTCAAGTTATAACGGTATTCTCTACATGCTGTTAGCAGCACTCGGTTTTTCAATAATGGGTGGCGCAGCAAAAGCAGTTAAAGAAAATTTTAATGCAGGCCAACTGGTATTTTATCGCAATGCCGTTGGCCTTGTTTTTTTATTGCCCAATTTGTGGCGGCGCCCACCTGTACAAACAGGCGGAAAACCATTACGACTCGCCTTTCGTGGACTGATGGGCACGCTGGCACTTTATACTTTGCTGTACTGTGTGCTGCACATTCCATTGGGTACAGCCATGAGCTACAATTTAACTTCTGCATTATTCATTGCCATTTTTTCTTTTTTATTGTTTAAAGAATATCATGGCAAGCGGGTTGTTTTTGCTGTACTGCTTGGTTTTTTAGGTATGCTCTTTATTTATAAACCGGTAATGCACCTGCCCTGGTATTATCATTTGGCAGGATTGATTTCAGGAATCTCATCTGCCATAGCCTATATTACCATCAACCGACTTGCAAAATATTATGATGCCCGGGTGATTGTGCTTTCATTTTTAGTAAGCGGATTTCTAATTCCTCTTTGCAGTATGCTGATTCATTATTTAACTAATACAAAAGCCGATGGTCTGTTTATTATTGATTTCAAACTGCCTTCAGGTATTGACTGGTTATGGATCATGTTGATGGGAACGGCTGCACTATTTGGTCAATACTTTGTTACAAAAGCTTATGGGGCTGATAAGGCAGGAATCGTTTCGGTGTTTAGCTATGCCAATATTATTTTTTCTGTTTTTATTGGACTCGCATTGGGCGATCCATTTCCAGGATGGTGGAGCTGGGCAGGTATTAGCTGTATCATTGGCAGTGGTGCGATTATTGCGTGGGTAAAGAGCCGAAAATTAATTTTACAAAAATAATTTGGTGGGCAAAATTTTATTATCGTATATTTGCGATAAGCAATTGATTTTTTAAAAATGAAATCAGCATATGGCAATAAATAAAAAAGAAGCGTTTACACAGAAAGAACAGGATTTAGCTGCTTTTGCTAAGGCAATGAGCCATCCTGCCCGCATTGCAATCTTAAAGGTGCTGGCACAAAAGAATGATTGCATCTGTGGAGAAATTGTGGATGTATTGCCACTGGCACAGTCAACCGTCTCACAACATTTAAAAGAATTAAAAACAGCCGGATTGATAACCGGCGAAACCGACGGCCCTCGTAGTTGCTATTGCATTAACTGGAAAGCCTTTGAAAAATTTGCAGGAGAGTTTAATTTTTTGTTTAACAAATTAAAAGTACAAAGCGAAAAATCCTGTTGTTAACCATGTATTTCTTAACCATAAATAGTATAGCCATGAACACAAACACAAAAGACCCCGGAAACGGCGGTTGCAGTGGCGGCCTGGGCGACTTTGGCTGCTGCTAAGAAAACAAAAAAGGGCCACGGCCCTTTTTTTATGCAGTTGTAATAAACCCTTTAGTTTTGTTGCAAACTATATTTTTTGAATAAATCTGTTTTTTCCAAATCCACTTATTTTTTTTTGTTTGCATTACTGGCAATAGTATATGCTATCGGTTTGTTTGTACCGCTGATGGATAACGACTCGGCCCACCACGCCAATATTGCGCTACACATGTACCTTACCGGCGATTATGTTTCGCTGATTGATCATCATGGTGCTTACTTAGACAAACCACATTTGCATTTCTGGCTTTCTGCATTCAGCTATAAAATTTTTGGAGTAAACCCCTTCGCTTATAAATTCCCTTCTTTCTTATTTTCTGTTTTGGGAGTTTATTCCACATATCGTTTGGGAAAAATATTGTATAACGAAGCGGTAGGAAAATTATCAGCACTCATACTTGCTTCTTCATTTGCATTTATTCTGGCCAATAATGATGTAAGAATGGATGCTATTCTTACAGCTTGTATTGTTTTTTCAATTTGGCAGTTAGTAGTTTGGATGCAGCATAAAAAATTAATAAATGTTCTGGGGGCTGCTTTGGGGCTAGCATTGGGATTTTGTACCAAGGGACATATTGCAGTATTTGTGCCCGCTGTAGCAGTCATTTTTTATTTGTTGTATAAAAAAGACTGGAAGCTTTTATGGCATTGGCATTGGTTGCTGATGGGTCTTTTATTCTTGCTTTTTATAAGCCCGGTTGTGTATTGTTATTATTTACAATTTAATTTACATCCCGAAGTAACTGTGAGGGGCCAGCATCATATTAATGGCGTAAAGTTTATTTTGCTCAATCAAAGTATAGAACGTTTTAGTGGTACCATGGGTAGTGATGCAAAACATGATTATCTGTTTTTTATCCATTCCTTCTTATGGGCTTTTGCGCCCTGGAGTTTGATAGCATATCTAGCTATTGTTGCTAGCGTAAAAGATTTTTTAAAAAGAAAAGAAGAATGGCTGACTATTGGTGTTTTTCTTACCCTGCTATTGATTGTTTCTTTCTCTGGTTTCAAATTACCACACTATTTAAATATTGTTTTTCCTACAACAGCAGTATTGGCGGGTTCTTATTTATTGAAAATGGAAAGCAACACAAAATGGGTTAAAACGATTTTTATCATTCAGGCCGTTATTGCTTGTCTCTTATTACTTGGGTTAATTGTAATAAATGCCTGGGCATTTCCGGTTCATTCTATTTTGATAATGATAGTGGTGGTGCTTTTGTTGTCAGTTGTGTTTTATTTTTTTATATCAAAAAAATGCAGCTTGTTACAAAAAGCAGTGGGCATATCAGTATCGGCAATGGTGTTAAGTTTCTTTTTGCTTAATAGTAATTTTTATCCGCAGCTTCTCACCTATCAGGCCGGGCGGCCATTAGAAGAAATGACAAAGGGTAAAGTAAATCCACAGGATGTATTTTTTTGGAACAATACTTATAGCTCTTCTTATAATTTTTATTCACGTTCACTTTATCAAAATTTTAGTGACAGTAGTTTGAAGGCGGATGAGAAAAAATGGCTAATTTTTGATATAAAAAGTGAAGCGGAAATTTTGCAGAAGGGTTATCATCTGGGTCAGCGGTTTGAGGCCAGAGATTTTGAAATTACCAAGCTTGATATTAAGTTTATAGACCCTGCGAAAAGGGATAATCAGTGTACCAAATTGGTACTGGCCGAGATAAGCAGGTAAAGGCAAAATGCTTTCTTTTTTTAGCCAAACCTGCCTATATTTGCAGCCCCGCTATGAAAAAAAGGTGCGGTAGCTCAGTCGGCCGTAGTTTTTCAACACGACGCAGGAGTGTTAGAAAAACAAGATCCCGAAGAACGAAGTGAAATCGGGATAGAGCAGGTAGCTGAAGCGAAACGAAAAAATGATAAGGTGCGGTAGCTCAGTCGGCCGTAGTTTTTCAACACGACGCAGGAGTGTTAGAAAAACAAGGTCCCGAAGAACGAAGTGAAATCGGGATAGAGCAGGCAGCTGAAGCGAAACGAAAAAATGATAAGGTGCGGTAGCTCAGTCGGTAGAGCAAAGGACTGAAAATCCTTGTGTCGGCGGTTCGATCCCGCCCCACACCACAAAGCCACTCTAAAAAATAGGGTGGCTTTTTTAATTTCCCTCGTAGATGGAAAAGAGGAAAGGATGATAAATTGAAAGCAAGTCGACTTTCACTTTTTCTCTTTTCACTCTAGGTGAATTTTTAAACTACCAATCAAATAAAACTTCACCCTGCATCATTTTTTGTATTTTACTTGTCTTATTTTTAACTGACCGGCGCCAAAAACCAACACATGAAAAGAAAATTCTTTTTAGTGCAGTCAATTATTTTTTTTGCGCCCTTATTTTTAAAGGCACAGGAAGTTTTTGTAGAGCCGCCAGCCAAAGAAATCACAACCATACCATTTACCCAACTTACCGGAGGCATTATTATCATGCAGGCCAGGTTAGGAGATCATCCCGATACATTGAATTTTATAATGGATACCGGAAGTACTGGCATTTCCCTAGACTCAACTACAGCTGATTATCTAAAACTAAAACCTGTACCTACCGAACGCACTATTAAAGGAATCGCAGGAACACATAAAGTGAGTTTTCTATTTAATCAAAAACTGAAACTTCCAAATCTGACAATTGATAGCCTCAATTTTCATATTAATAATTATGAAATTCTGACCTCGGTTTATGGCGAACGTATTGATGGTATTATAGGATATGCTGTACTTAGTCGCTATATCGTAATGCTTAACTATGACAGTCTTCGGGTTTCCTTTTATTCACAGGGAAGTTTGAAATATCCAAAAGGAGGTTATCTGCTAAAGCCTAATATCAATATGCTAGCCGCTCAGCCCTTAAGGGTTAAAGACTATCGTAGTGTCAACACCCGTTTTTTATATGACATTGGTGCTGGAGTTTGTATGCTTTTATCAAAAGAATTTGTAAGCGACAGTAATTTTCTGGAGAAAGGAAAAAAATACTTCACCAAAGAAGGCGAAGGGTTGGGTGGTAAATTAGATATGCAATTGACGGTGATTAAAGAAGTGAGAATTGGACCTTATCGTTTTCATAGGGTGCCGGTACATGTTTTTGATGATGCACATGATGTTACCAGCTATCCCTACATGGGCGGATTGATTGGAAATGATATACTCAGAAGATTTAATACAATCATTAATTACAAAAAAGGTGATATTTTCTTAATGCCAAATAGCCATTTTATAGAATCGTTTGATTATTCTTATTCTGGAGTAGAGCTTTATCTGGTAAATGGCATTATTATCGTGGGTGATGTTGCTAAAGGATCGCCTGCCGAATTGGCCGGATTAAAAGAAGGTGACGAAGTGCTGGCGGTCAATAAAAATTTTTCGCAAATATTGAATCAATATAAACTGGCCTTGCAAACGCCAAATGATAAAGTTAAAGTTATTTATCGCCGAGAAGGTGTTATCAACGAAGTTGAATTTAAGGTTAAGAGTATTTTATAAAATCACTTTACACCATACTTTCATTTTAAGTATTTTTACAAACTTTCTCTTTCTAGGAGAATAATTAATTTTTTGTGTATGATTCAATTTGAAAAATTTACACTTCCAAACGGATTGCGGGTAATTGTGCATCAGGATAACAGCACTCCCATGGCCGTTATGAACATTATGTATGATGTAGGTGCAAGGGATGAAAATCCAAACAAGACAGGTTTTGCGCATTTGTTTGAACACCTGATGTTTGGCGGCTCGGTAAACATCCCCAACTATGACGAGCCATTGCAAATGGCCGGCGGCGAAAATAATGCATACACGACCAACGATCTTACCAATTATTATTTGCAACTTCCAGCAGAAAATCTTGAAACGGCTTTTTGGTTAGAAAGTGACCGTATGCTTTCACTGGCATTTAGCGAAAAAAGCCTGGAGACACAACGTAAGGTCGTTTGCGAAGAGTTTAAAGAACATTATCTAACCAAGCCCTATGCCGATGTATGGCATAAACTAAGGGATCTTGCATATAAGGTACATCCTTATCGCTGGATGACGATAGGCAAAGAACTTTCTCATATAGAACACGCAACATTGGATGATGTAAAAGAGTTTTTCTTTAAACATTATCGACCCATCAATGCTGTAATGGTAGTGGCAGGAAATGTAACTACGGAACGTGTAAAAGAATTAGCAGAAAAATGGTTTGGCGACATTCCTTCTGGCGAAAAATATATACACCAGCAGCCGCAGGAGCCCGAACAAAATGAAGAAAGAAAATTAGAAATAAAATCCAATGTGCCATTAGATGCTTTTTATAAATGTTGGCACATGGGCTCAAGGCTTGATAAAGGATATTATATTGTTGACTTACTTACAGATATTCTAAGTAGTGGAGCTTCATCTCGCATGCATCAAAAATTAGTAAAAGAAAAAAAATTATTCAGCAGTATCTCCTGTCAACATTTTGGCAGTACAGACGCCGGACTGGTAGTAGTAGAAGGCAAACTAGTGAAAGGAGTGGAAATGAAAGAAGCTGAAACAGCAGTTGAAGAAGAGCTAGAAAAAATGAAGACTATGCTTGTAAGCAAAGAAGAATTGCAAAAAGTAAAAAATAAAACAGAAAGTGCTATCATTTTTGAAGACATGAGCTTGATGAGCCGTGCCGCGAGTCTTGCATATTATGAGATATTGGGCAATGCTTCCTGGATGAATGATGAACTGGGTAAATACGCAGCAGTAACGGAAGAGGATATATTAAAGGAAAGTCAAAAAATTTTCAGAAAAGAAAACAGCAGTACAATTTATTATTTATCTGAAAACTAAAAATATGCTAACACAACAAATTTTAAAATCTCAGGTAATACAAGTTATTCAGGCAATGCCTCAGCAAGAGTTTTTAAGCATTGATGAAGTAATCGAAGAGTTGTTGTTATTTGTGAAAACAAATGAAGGGATTTCTGATATGAATAAAGGTGAAATGCAACCGGAAAACATAGAAAAGTAATTGTAATGAATAAACTATTCTACACTAAAACGGCTGTTAATGATTTGTCAGAAGTGCAAAATTTTCTTTCGTCAACATCTGCAAAGTATGGCCAGCAAATATTAAATGAATTAAAGTATGCTATCTCTCTTTTAAAAACATATCCTGAAATGGGATGGCAGATTTTCACATCACAACAAGAACACCTCCGACAGGTTTTGTTTCACTCTTATCGTATCGTATATTATTATCAGGAAGAAAGAGTAGTCATTATTACCATTCAATACCAAACAAGACCACCGGAAAATATTCCTCAACTAAAAGACTTTAAGATTTAATAATGCAGAACAGAAACAAAACTCCTCAGATAGTTGATGCAATTCATTTTGATCTTAAGCTGAAGAAAGCAGATCATTTTACTTTGGATAACGGGGCAGAAGTATATGCAATAAATGCCGGAGCAGAAGATGTTATATTGTTTGAATGGGTTTATAGCGCCGGCAATTGGTTTGAAGAACAAAACCTGATAGCCGCAACTACAAACTTTCTATTGCGCAACGGCACTGTTAAAAGAAGTTCATTTGCTATCAATGAGTACTTTGAATATTATGGCTCTTATCTTAACAGGGCCTGTTATAATGAAACTGCCACCATCACATTACATTGCTTAAAAAAACATATTCACGAACTGCTGCCGGTAGTAAAAGAATTGATTACCGAATCTGCAATGCCGCAAGACGAGCTGGATGTTTACAAACAAAACATGAAGCAAAGGCTAAAAGTCAATTTGAAGAAAAGTGATTTTATTGCCAGTAGATTGATAGATGCATCTTTGTTTGGAGATAAACATCCCTATGGCAAGTACAGTAAGCTGGATGATTTTGATTTGCTCGAAAGAGAACAGTTGCTTACATATTATAACCAGTTTTATCGCAATGGAAAATTTGTAATGTTTGTTGCCGGCAAGTTACCTGCAGATATTGAAATACTGCTCAACAACTATTTTGGCGACTTGCCAATGGGCACTGTTTTAGAAAAGGAAATAAAAGCACAGCCGGCAAAAGAAAAAAAACTAAGAATTGTTAATGACGAAAATGATGTACAAGGATCTGTAAGGATGGCAAGACATTTTCCAAACAGACATCATCCTGATTTTTCAAAAGCAATGGTGCTGAATGCTTTGTTTGGTGGTTTTTTTGGGTCAAGACTGATGCGCAATATACGGGAAGACAAAGGCTATACGTATGGCATACATAGTTTTATTCAAAATCATATTCACGAAACCTGCTGGATGATAAGTACCGAAGCGGGTAAAGATGTTAG